>Ga0182024_10001248_pt1 | contig 65926 bp, 64 predicted proteins | sample P32metaG_FD_120480 | JGI IMG/M metagenome (GOLD analysis project Ga0182024, IMG submission 120480) | Permafrost microbial communities from Stordalen Mire, Sweden - P3-2 metaG (Illumina Assembly) | ecosystem: Environmental > Terrestrial > Soil > Wetlands > Permafrost | place: Sweden: Stordalen... | reverse complement strand
CGTCCGTCGTGACGTCGGTCAGCGCTGCCTCTCCGTCGAGGACGACGAAGTTCCAGAAGTCCTCACCTGGCACGTACAGAACGCACCGAGGATCGCGTCGAAGGTTCTTGGTCTTCGCCCTCGAGTCCGTGACCGAGATCCAGAACTCACCGTCCCCGGGGACGTACATGATGTTGGAGAGCTGCGGACGCCCATCTGAGCGGATCGTGGCGAGCACGCCTCGCTGGTGAGCGGTCGCGAAGGCAAGAGCGGTGTCGAGTTCCATGCCCGAAGGCTATTGGACCTCGTCACCGCCGTTTCGGTTGGACACGTCCGCGGGCTTGCGGAGCGTGTCGTCGAGGAGCGCCCGGTGTGCCGCTCTGAGCTCGCCCAGCCGCTCCGGCGGCCACCGCAGCGAGGCGGCGAGGAACTTCTCGTAGAGGACGTAGCCGAAGGCCGCTGCGACCAGGCTCGCGGTCCGCGCCGAGACGGCGTCTGGGTCCATGTCTGCGTGCAGCTCTGCGATGCGATCCCTGATCCTGCGAACGAGCACGGTCTGCTGGGTCCAGCCCTCGGCGTTCGCGCCGAGCGAGACCTCGGCGAGGCGCGTCGTCACGAACGGCTGCTCGAGCACGAGGTCGAACAACGCCGTCACAATCGCATCCGTGCCGCGGTCGTCGAGGAGGCGAAGCGTCATCGCGTCGCGATCCGCCGTCGCCTCGTCCAGCAGTCCCTCGAGCGAGCCGTAGTAGCGGTACACGAGGGAGTGATTCACACCTGCCGCGCGGGCGACTTCGCGGACACCAAATGGCCGTGCCGGCTGTTGTCCAGCGAGTCGTCGCGCGGCGTCGAGCAGTGCACCCTTTGCGTTTCTCGTCGCAGCGACGTCTAGGTCGACACGGCGTGACACCGTCTGAAGTGAGGAACGCTCCGGAGGCACAACCGACACACAAGCATCGTGGCACGAACTTGACAGTTTGACCAGTCCTAGGTTTGTCGAGTAAGGGGTCCCGTCCGCGTGGTCGCGAACAGTGCTCGTCGCGCCGGCTGCGGCGTCGCTCCACCAAGGCGCTCGGGCGGTGTGGACGCTCTGTCTGATGCGCGCGTGACCGTCCGGTGGTCGTAGGACGACAGGTTGGCGACAGGTTGGCGACAGCTTGCTGTCGGCTCGATCGCCGGCGTCACCGTGCTCGATCGCCGCTCGTCGACGGTCACCACGATTTCGACCATCGACGTCATGTGCGAGCTCGAGCGCGGATCCGAACCTGGGCAGCCCTGGGCTGAGTGCCGGAGCGGCGCGGCGCCTCGTCAGCGCACGTCGGCTCCGGCGGTCGACACCCTCTCCGCGGGCCGGCGAGACGTGCCCTGCCGCCGCCAGATCGAGGGTCGACGCATCCGTTGGTTTATTCCCTTCCGTCGTGGTCGTCGACGCCGTGACCACCACCGAGGTCCATCGTCGCGCCGCGGCGATCCCACGCCGCGACACCGAGGCGCGTCCTCGTCGCGCCGCGGTGTCGAGGACGAAAGTTCCTTCATAGTCTGGCCTCCGATCACGCCGGCCACCCATTTTCGTCGTGACGCACTGCTACTGTCGCGGCGTCAAACAACGCCAGGCGGATGACCCTCGAAGTGCCGCGAACGACGAGGAAAAGTCGGATCCACGTCACTGCGTGACGTTCGGAGGTGGCCGCATGGCCCTGCATCCCACAGAAGGGGGACTCGGTTATGCATGACCACATTGGCGGAGGGTCAAAGGCGGGGCGCGTATCGCGCCGCGGCCTGCGCGCCGCCGCCGGACTCGGGGCGATGAGCCTCCTCACCGCTGGCCTGGTCGTCGGGACAGGTGTCGCTGGCGCGCAGACCGCGCACGTGACCAAGACCGTCCTCGCGTGCGAGGTCACGGACACGGGCGGAATCAACGACCACTCGTTCAACGCGTCGGCTTACGCCGGCCTGCTGGCAGCCGTGGCGCACCCGCCCAAGGGCACGAAGATCGTCGAGAAGCACGCCTCGTCGCAGCAGACGAGCGACTACGTGAAGTACATCAACGGGTTCATCAAGGACAAGTGCAACATCATCGTCACGGTCGGCTTCCTGATGGCTGACGCGACGTGGAACGCCGCGGTCCAGAACCCCCACGTGCACTTCGCGATCGTCGACAACAGCAACGGCAACCCCGGCAACCCCGGTGACCTCGACCCGTGCCCAGGTGTGACCTGCAAGAAGTCGGCGTCGAACATCCTCGGGCTGACCTATGACACCAACCAAGACGGGTTCCTCGGCGGCTACGAGGCGGCGGCAACGAGCAAGACCCACACCGTCGCGACCTACGGCGGCGAGGACTTCAGCTCGGTGACCATCTACATGGACGGCTACGCCCAGGGCATCGCGTACTACAACGCCCACCGCAAGGCTGGCTCCAAGAAGGTCAACCTGCTCGGCTGGAACGAGAAGACCCAGACAGGCACCTTCATCGGCAGCTTCACCGACCCGGCGACGGCGGCGACGGACACGACGAACTTCCTCAACGCAGGCGCGTCGACGGTCTTCCCGGTGGCTGGTGGCGATGGCCTCGGCACGACCGCGGCAGTGAAGACGTGGAACTCCTCGCACCCTTCCCAGAAGGCCAACGTCGAGTGGGTGGACACGAGCGGCTGCGTGAACGACCCGAGCGACTGCTCGATCTTCATCTCGAGCGTCACCAAGGGCGTGACGCCGTCGGTGAAGTCGGCGGTGCTGCTCCAGGCCTCCGGCAAGTTCAAGGGCGGCAACTACGTCGGCACCATCAAGAACGGTGGCGCGGCGTTCATTGTGAACCCCCACTACTCGGTGCCGAAGGCGATCCTCAACGAGCTCAAGGTGCTCTCGGTTGAGATCTCCAAGGGACAGCTCAAGATCAAGACCTGACCTAGGGACTCCTAGCAGCAACGACGAGGGGCCGGATCTTCGGATCCGGCCCCTCGTCGTTTGGCCGGAGTTGATTATGGTGTGCCCCCGATGAAGCTCGAGCTGCGGGGGATCACCAAGCGGTTCGGACCCCTCGTAGCCAACGACAACGTCAACCTGACCATCGAGCCAGGCGAGATCCACTGCCTCCTCGGCGAGAACGGCGCCGGCAAGTCGACGCTCATGAACGTCCTGTTCGGCATGGTGTCGATGAACGAGGGCCAGATCCTCATCGACGACGAGCCGGTCACGATCCTCGAGCCCAAGCACGCCGTCGAGCACCGCATCGGCATGGTCCACCAGCACTTCATGCTGGTCGACGTCTTCACGGTCGCAGAGAACGTCGTGCTCGGCTTCGAGCCGGTGCGCCCGTGGCCGCTGCTCGACCAGGCCGGAGCGAACGAGGAGCTGCAAGCGGCGTCACGGCGCTACGGGCTCGACGTCGACCCCGAGGCGATCGTCGAGAACCTCCCGATCGGGATGCAGCAGCGAGCCGAGATCCTGAAGGTCCTCGACCGCGACGCAGAGGTGCTCATCCTGGACGAGCCGACGGCCGTGCTCACGCCTCAGGAGACCGAGTCGCTCTTCGCCGTGATGAGGACGCTGAAGTCACAGGGCAAGTCGATCGTCTTCATCACCCACAAGCTGAAGGAGGTCCTCGCGATCGCCGATCGCATCACGGTCATGCGGCTCGGCGAGGTGGTGGGCACCACGACGCCCTCCGAGACGAGCGAGGACGCCCTGGCCGCGATGATGGTCGGCCGCTCGGTGGTCCTCAGCGTCGACAAGGTGCCGGCGACCCCGCGCAAGATCGAGATGGAGGCGACCAACCTCTTCGTCGAGGACGACCGGGGGCTGACCGCCGTCAAGGGCGTGTCGCTCGCGGTGCGCGGCGGTGAGATCCTCGCGGTGGCGGGCGTCCAGGGCAACGGCCAGACCGAGCTCGCCGAGGCGGTGACGGGGCTCCGCGCGGTGACCGACGGGACCATCTCGGTCGATGGGCGCGACGTGACCGGCCGCCCGGTGCGCGACTTCCTCGACGCGGGCGTCGGCCACATCCCCGAGGACCGCCAGCGTCACGGCCTCGTGCTGTCGATGTCAATCGAGGACAACCTCGTGCTCGACCTCCAGCGCGAGAGGGCCTTCTCGAGGTGGGGCACGAGGAACCTCCGGGCGATCCGCGAGAACGGGGTGCGCCGACTCGAGGAGTTCGACATCCGCGCGCCGGACAGCCGAGCCCTGGTGAGCACGCTGTCCGGTGGCAACCAGCAGAAGGTCGTGGTGGCACGCGAACTGTCTCGCTCGCTGCGCCTGCTGGTCTGCTCGCAACCCACCCGCGGCCTCGACGTCGGCTCGATCGAGTACGTCCACCGCAAGATCGTCGAGATCCGCGATGCGGGCGTCGCGGTGCTCCTCATCTCGAGCGAGCTCGACGAGGTGATCGCGCTCGGTGACCGCATCGCGGTCATGTTCGAGGGACAGATCGTGGGCATCGTGCCGCCGACCACGAGTCGCGAGCAGCTCGGGCTCATGATGGCGGGTGCAACCGCAGGCGCCCATGGCGTCGGAGCTGTGGCGTGACGACGCAGGCCGCACCGGAGCGCCCGGGCACACCTCCCGAGGTCGAGCCCGGCCCACCCTCGGTGCCCGACCGTGGGCCCTGGCTGCTCAGGACGGCGCGCTGGCTGCGAGAGGCCAACCCCTTCGTCGTCACCACGCTCGCGATCATCGTCGGCCTCGCCTTCGGTGCGATCCTGATCATGGTCACGACCCCGCTGCTCCTCCACTCCTGGGCCGGCTTCTTCAGCCACCCCTGGGCGACGGTGCGGCTGAACGCCATCACGATCTGGGGTGCCTTCGAGCTGCTCTTCACCGGGAGCATCTTCGACCCGCGCGGCGTCTGGACTGCCATCCAACACCCGAGCAACGCGAACTGGACGAACGCGCTCTCGCCCATCTCGTCGACGCTCACCTACGCGACGCCGCTGATCCTCGCGGGGCTCGGCCTCGCCATCACGTTCCGAACGAGCCTCTTCAACATCGGGGGCCAAGGACAGCTCATCGGCGGCGCGATCCTCGCGACCTACGTGGGCTTCACCGTCAACGCGCCGTCCATCGTGCTCATCCCGCTCGAGATGCTCGCGGCGATCATCGGCGGGCTGCTCGTCGCCTCGATCGTCGGCATCCTCAAGGCCTACACGGGCGCCCACGAGGTGATCGTCACCATCATGATGAACTACGTGATGGGATTCCTGCTCGCCTATCTCGTCCTCGCCAACGGGTTCAAGCTGCCCAACGAGTCCGAGGGCGAGTCGAAGCGGATCATCGTCGCGGGCCAGCTGCCGAGGCTCTTCGGCTTCCTGAGCTCGACGCTGCAGGTGAACCTCGGCTTCATCATCGCGCTCGCAGCGGTCGTCGTGGTGTGGTGGTTCCTCAACCGCAGCACGACGGGGTTCGAGTTCCAGATGGTCGGGGCGAACCCCGAGGCCGCGCGGACCGCCGGCGTGAACGCCCGGCGGGTCATCGTCCTCGCCATGTGCATCTCCGGCGCGCTCGTCGGCCTCGCGGGCATGGTCCAGGTCGCCGGGATCGACACCTACCTCACGACGCCCTACGGCGGCACGATCGGCTTCGACGCGATCGTCATCGCGCTCCTCGGGCGCAACACGCCGTTCGGGGTCCTCGGCGCCGCCCTCCTCTTCGGCGCCCTCGACTCCGGTGGGCACCAGCTGCAGATCTACTCCAGCACGAACATCGACTACAGCATCTCGCTCGTCATCCAGGCCGTCATCGTCTTCTGTGTCGCCACGCCCGCACTGATCCTGGGTCTCTTCCGCCTGCGGCAGCCGACCACGGCCAAGGCAGCGCTCGCGTCGTCGGGTTGGGCGAAGTGACCGACGTCCTCGATCCCCCCGTCGGCGAGGCGGCGCCGACGGCCCACGAGGTCGTGACGCTCGAGAACCTCCGCAGCGTGAGCTCGGCGCGGACGCTGGGACTCGGCGTCACCGTCCTCATCTTCGCCCTGATCGAGATCCTCTACTTTGGCTTCGGCACCAACCGGTCCGACGAGACCACGATCCGCTTCGACTACAACACGGCCACCTCGGTGCCGGCGCTGTCGACGACGATGCGCGTGGTCGTCGCCGTCCTCGGCGTCCTGTGCGTCGCGGGCGGCATCGCCGTGATCGTGCGGCGGCGGGTGAAGGTGCTCGGGGTCCTGCTCGTCGTTGCGGGCGGTGTGCTGCTCGCCTGGGTGGTCGCCCTCGCACTGCACTTCAACGACTCGACCGGAACGCTCAAGACGCTGACCGTCCCGGTCGCGGCCGCCGCATGGCTCATCGGAGGGCTGTCGCTGATCGGTGGGCTCTACCTCGTCGTCTCGCGCTCCGCGAGAGCATCGTTCCCGATCTTTTTCACCGGCACTGGCCTGTTCATCCTCGCGTTCCTCATCTGGCTGACGCGCGGCTCCAACGTCGGGACAGTCCCCCCGCTGTCGCTCACCGAGACGCTGACGTTGACGTTCATCGCCGCGACGCCACTCATCTACGGCTCGCTCTCGGGCGTCATGTGCGAGCGCTCGGGCGTCGTGAACATCGCGATCGAGGGGCAGTTCATGTTCGGGGCCATGAGCAGCGTCATCGTCGCCAACGTCATCGGACCCACCACGGCGGGGTTTGCCACGGGCACCTTGGTGGCCGCTGTCATCGGCGGGCTCCTCGGGTGCGTGCTCGCCTACATGGCGCTGCACTACCAGGCCAACCAGATCATCGTCGGCGTTGTGATCGTGGCCTTCTGCACGGCCATGGTGCAGTTCATGATGGACCAGGTCCTGAACAACCACCAGAACCTCAACCAGGGCATCGCCGCGCTGCCGATCGCCATCCCGGGCCTCTCGGAGATCCCGTTCTTCGGGCCGATCCTCTTCGACCAGACCTACTTCGTGTACCTCGCCGTCGTCCTCGTGGCGATCGTGAACTTCATGCTTTTCCGGACGCGCGCGGGACTTCGCGTCCGCTCGGTCGGCGAGAAGCCGAAGGCCGCCGAGACCGTCGGGATCAGCGTCACGCGCACCCGCTACTCCATGGTCATCCTCGGCGGCATGGTGGCGGGGATCGGCGGGGCCGTGTTCACGATCGGGATCGGGATCCCGATGGGCGTCGGCATCACGGGCGGGAAGGGCTTCGTGGCGCTCGCGATCATGATCGTCGGCCGCTGGCGCCCGTGGTCGGCACTCACCGCGGCGCTGCTCTTCGGGTTCACGTTCGCCCTGGCGAGCCAGTTGAACCTCTACCTGAACCAGCTCGTCATCCCCAGCCAGCTGATCCAGGCACTCCCCTACATCGTCACCATCGCCGCGGTCGGCGGCCTCGTGGGGAGGGTCCGGCCGCCGGCCGCCGACGGGATCCCCTACTCCCGCGAGTAGCGCCCCCAGCGGCGCGCCCCCCTCGAGCCGACGACGTCCGCGGCGGCGACCGCCGCCCGGGCGAGCGCCGCGTCGATCCCCTCGCCACTGAGCCGCGCGGCGAGGTACGTGCCGGTGAACCCGTCCCCCGCCCCGACGGTGTCAGCGACGGCGGTCGAGCCCGACGCCACCTGGTGGCGCGTGCCGTCGCCCCCGGCGGCGCGAGCGCCCGAGCCTCCGAGGGTGCACACGACCTCGCCGAAGGAGACGCCGAGCGCGGCGAGCACGTCATCGGGCGCCGCCTTTCCCGAGAGCACCTGGCCCTCCTCGAGGTTGCAGAACAGGTAGTCGCAGCCGCCGACGAGCTCCAAGAAGGCCGCTGGCCCCATGGCGCGCAGGGGCCCGGCGGACGCCACGTCGACGGACCGCGTGGCGCTTCGAAGCTCGGCCGTGCGCAGGGCCTCCACGCCCGCGGGCCGCGTCGCGCGCTCGAGGAGGCAGTAGCCCGAGACGTGGACGTGGTCGAGGGTGGCGGCCCCACGCAGCGCCGTCGCCGCCGCGGCGGCGTCGAGCGCCAGGTTGGCGCCTCGATCCGTCAGCATCGAGCGCTGGCCGTCGGGCTCGACGAGCGCGACCACAGTGCCCGTAGGGCGCGCGGCCCGCGCGACGTGGGCGACGTCGACGCCCTCGGCGACGAGCGCGGCGAGCGCCGCGTCACCGAAGGCGTCCCTCCCGACGGCCGCCACGAGCGCGGTGCGCACGCCGGCCCTCGCGAGCCACACCGCCTGGTTCGCCGCCGACCCACCCGGGGTCGCCGCGATGCGCGACGGCGTGTCCGAGGCGTGGGCGAAGGGCGCGCGCACCTCTACGAGCACGTCCACCATCACGTCGCCGACGACGACGACGTGGAGAGCGGCGGCGCGTCCCGGCTCGGTCCCGCCGCTCACCGCTCGTCGCCGGCGGTCATCGCCGCGGCGACGCGGGCCGCGAGTGCGGCGTTCGAGAGCACGAGCGCCACGTTCGCCGCCACGCTCGCGCCGCCGGACTCGCTCGCGAAGTGCGCGAGGAGGAAGGGCGTGACGTCCGCGCCGCCGATCCCGCTCTCGTGGGCGTCGTGGAGCCCGTCGGCGAGGACCTGGGCATGCAGCGCGGGATCCATCTCTGCCCCCGACGGGATCGGGTTCGCGAGCAGCATCCCTCCGCGGCCGAGCTCGAGGTGCGCGAGGAAGGCCCGCGCGGCGAGCTCGGGCGTCTCTACGGACCAGCCGACCTGGACGCCCGAGTCGCGAACGTAGAAGCCGGGGAACGTCGTCGTTTGGTAGCCCGCGACCGGCACGCCGAGGGTGTCGAGGCGCTCGAGCGTCGCTGGCACGTCGAGGATCGACTTGGCACCCGAGGCGACGACGAGCACGGGTGTCCGTGAGAGCGCGACGAGGTCAGCGGACTCGTCGAACGTCTCGACCGCGCCGAGGTGCACCCCGCCGATCCCGCCCGTCGCCATCACCGTCACGCCCGCGGCGGCGGCGAGCGCGATCGTGGCGGCGACGGTCGTGGCGCCGTCGACGCCGGCGGCCGCGGCGAGGCCGAGGTCCCTCGTGGACAGCTTGCGGACCTGCTCGCGGCGCTCGACGAGGCGGCGCACCTCGCCGCGGTCGAGCCCGACGACGGCGACCCCGTCGACCATCCCCACCGTCGCAGGGACCGCCCCGTGCTCGCGGACGGCGTTCTCGAGCGCGGCGCCCACGCGGGTGGCGTCGTCGGGGGGAAGCCCGTGCACGAGGAGCGTCGTCTCGAGCGCCACCACGGCGCGGCCGGCGTCGAGCGCGTCACGGACCTCCGGTGCGACGATGGCGTGCGCCGGGGAGTTCACGAGGGCCGAAGTGTAGTGTTCGCGCCTGATGGCGCCGGGCGACGTGACGGCGGCCCCCGTCGACTGGGGCTCGCTGCGCCGTGCCGCCGACGAGGTCGCGGCGCGGGCGCACGCCCCGTACTCGGGGCTGCACGTCGGCGCCGCGGGGATCGCGGCCGACGGGGCGGTGCTCGCCGCGTGCAACGTCGAGAACGCCTCCTACGGCCTCACCCTGTGCGCAGAGTGCGGCCTCGTCTCCACGCTCGTGGCGGGCGGCCACGGCCGGCTCGTCGCGGTCAGCGTCACCGCGGGCGACGGCCGCCCGCTGGCGCCGTGCGGGCGCTGCCGCCAGGTGCTGCTCGAGCACGGCGGCGCGGGGCTCCTGCTGGACGCCGGCGAGGGCCGCGAGCCCGTCACGCTCGGCGCCATGCTGCCTGGCGCCTTCGACGCCGACGAGCTCGGCGCCCGGCGACCGGGGTGAGCGGGTCGGCCGCGCACCTCGACGTCGTGGACGTGATCCGCGCGAAGCGCGACCACGACGAGCTCTCCGACGACCAGATCCGCTGGGTCCTCGACGCCTACGTGCGCGGCGAGGTGGCCGACGAGCAGGTCTCGGCGCTCCTGATGGCGGTCCTGCTCAACGGGCTGGGCCCACGTGAGCTCGCCACCTGGACCGCCGCGATGATCGACTCGGGCACGCGGCTCGACCTCTCTGGGCTCTCTCGCCCGACCGTCGACAAGCACTCGACCGGGGGCGTCGGCGACAAGGTCTCCCTCGTCCTCGCCCCGCTCGTGGCGTCGTGCGGGGCGGCGGTCCCGCAGCTCTCGGGACGCGGGCTCGGGCACACGGGGGGCACGCTCGACAAGCTCGAGTCGATACCGGGGTGGCGCGCGTCGCTCAGCACCCGCGAGATCCTCGACCAGCTCGAGTCCGTCGGCTGCGTCATCTGCGCGGCCGGCGCGGAGCTCGCCCCCGCGGACCGCAAGCTCTACGCGCTGCGCGACGTCACCGCGACGGTGGAGTCGATCCCGCTCATCGCCGCGTCGATCATGTCGAAGAAGATCGCCGAGGGCACCGCGGCGCTCGTGCTCGACGTGAAGGTCGGCTCGGGCGCGTTCATGAAGGACCGCGACCGCGCGGCGCAGCTCGCGAGCACGATGGTCGGGCTCGGCGCGGACCACGGGGTCGCCACCGTCGCGCTGCTCACCGCGATGGACACCCCGCTCGGGCGGACCGCCGGCAACGCCCTCGAGGTCACCGAGGCCGTCGAGGTGCTGCAGGGACGCGGCCCCGACGACGTGGTCGCCGTGACCCTCGCGCTCGCCGAGGAGATGCTCGCGCTCTGCGGCATCGTCGGCCAGGACCCCGCCGCCCGGCTCCGCGACGGCTCCGCCTACGACGCCTACCGCGCGATGATCGCGGCCCAGGGGGGCGACCCCGACGCGGCGCTGCCCACCGCCTCGTTCGTCCACGAGCTCACCGCCACTCGCGACGGTGTGCTCCAGCGGCTTGACGCCATGGGCGTGGGCGTCGCGGCGTGGCGACTCGGCGCGGGCCGCGCGCGCAAGGAGGACGCCGTGAGCGCGACGGCCGGCGTCGTGTGCCTGGCGAAGCCCGGCGACGTGGTCATCCACGGCCAGCCCCTCCTCGCCCTGCACACCGACGACGAGGCGGTGATCGACGCGGCGCTCGCCGCCCTCGACGGCGCGATCGCGATCGGCGACGACCCGGTCGAGACCGCACCGATCGTGCTCGGGCGCATCGCGCGCTGAGCCACGGAGGCGGGCCGACGCGCCGGTACGATCCGGTCGATGCCGACCCGCGACCAGCTGCTGCGCACGCCGAAGGTCCTCCTGCACGACCACCTCGACGGCGGCCTGCGCCCCGAGACCGTCGTCGAGCTCGCACGCGAGACCGGCTACAAGGGCCTGCCGACGACAGAACCCCACGAGCTCGCCAAGTGGTTCGCGACCGACGAGCCGAACCGCGACCTCGTCCGCTACCTCGCGGGCTTCGAGCACACCGTCGGGGTCATGCAGACCAAGGACGCGCTGCGCCGCGTCGCCATCGAGTGCGTGGAGGACCTCTCGCGCGACGGCATCGTCTACGCCGAGGTGCGCTTCGCCCCCGAGCTGCACACCGAGCGCGGCCTCGAGCTCGCAACGGTGGTCGAGTCGGTGCTCGCCGGCTTCGAGCAGGGGGCCTCGGAGGCCGCCGCGGCTGGCCGTCCGATCGTCGTGCGCGCGCTGCTGACCGCGATGCGCACCGCGGCGAGGTCCAGAGAGATCGCCGAGCTCGCCGTGTCGTTCCGCGACGCGGGGGTCTGCGGGTTCGACGTGGCCGGGGCCGAGGCGGGCTACCCGCCCACGCGGCACCTCGACGCGTTCCAGCTCGTCCAGCGCGAGAACTTCCACGCCACCCTCCACGCGGGCGAGGCCTTCGGGCTGCCGTCGATCTGGGAGGCGCTGCAGTGGTGCAGCGCCGAGCGCCTCGGCCACGGCGTCCGCATCGTCGACGACATCGAGGTGGCGCCCGACGGGTCGGTCACCATGGGCCGCCTCGCCGCCTACGTCCGCGACCGCCGCGTCCCCCTCGAGATGTGCCCGACGTCCAACGTGCACACGGGGGCCGTGCCGTCGCTCGCCGAGCACCCCATCGAGCTGCTGCGGCGGCTGCGCTTCCGGGTGACGCTGAACACCGACAACCGCCTCATGAGCGACGTGACGATGACCTCGGAGATGGCGGCGCTCTGCGCCACGTTCGGGTGGGGCTTCGCGGACCTCGAGTGGCTCACGCTCAACGCGATGAAGAGCGCCTTCTACCCCTTCGACCAGCGGCTCACGCTCATCGACTCGGTCATCAAGCCCCGCTACGCCGCGCTCACCGCCGAGACGGTCGCGACGAGCTGACCGGCGCCACGCTCGCCGCGACGTCGTCGGCGCAGCGCGCGAGCAGCTCGCCCATCGCCGCGCGCGACGCCGCGAGGCCACGGGCCCCCCTGGGCGCGTCGACCACCTCGACGTAGGCCTTCAGCTTGGGCTCGGTGCCCGAAGGACGCACGACGACGCGCACCGCGTCCCCGGCGCGCAGCCGCACCCCCTCGGTCGGCGGGAGCCCACCCACGCCCGCCGAGAGGTCCTCCACCGAGGTCACCGGCCGCCCGCCGAGGGAACCCGGCGGGCTCGCCACCAGCCGCGCGACGGCCGCCTGGATCTCGGCGAGGCCGTCGGGCCCCTCGCGGCGGAACGACTGCTGGCGGGTCAGGTGGACCCCGTGGAGTGCCGCCAGGGCGTCGAGCTCGGCGAGCAGGGACCCCGACGAGGCCTTCGCGCGCAGGGCGAGCTCGCAGACGAGAAGGGCGGCGGACATGCCGTCCTTGTCGGCGACGGCCTCGCTCACCGCGTAGCCGAGGGCCTCCTCGTAGGCGAACACGAGCCGCCGACCCGCCGCGGCCCCCGCGCGACCCAGCCACTTGAAGCCCGTGAGGGTCTCGGTGAACGCGACGCCGTGGCGCTGTGCGATCCTCGACAGGAGGCTCGACGAGACGATGGAGGTCCCGGCCAGCCGGTCGTCCCCCGACGTGCGCGCGCAGCACTCCTCTCCGAGCAGCGCGCCGAGCTCGTCGCCCGACAGCGTGCGCCACCCGCCGTCGGCCGGCACCGCCACGCAGCAGCGATCCGCGTCGGGGTCGTTCGCGATGACGAGGTCCGCCCCGATCGAGCTGCCGAGGGCGAGCACGAGGTCCATCGCGCCGGGCTCTTCGGGGTTGGGGAACGCCACCGTCGGGAAGTCGGGGTCCGGCTCGGCCTGCTCGGGCACGACGCAGACCTCGAAGCCGGCGCGTTCGAGCAGGGCGGGCACCACCGCCCCCCCGACGCCGTGCAGCGGCGTGTAGGCGACGCGCAGGCCGCGCGGGGCGCCGGCCGGCATGGGCACGCGGACGTCGCCGATCGCCGACGCGTACGCCTCGACGAGGGCCGTCTCGTCGAGCACCTGGACCGCGCCGTGCACCTCGGCGGGCGCCGCCGGCGCGGCGGCGAGCCGTCGCGATGCCGCCTCGATCTCCTCGTCGGCTGGCGGGATGACCTGGGCGCCGTCGTGGTCGTAGACCTTGTAGCCGTTGTCGCGCGCGGGGTTGTGGCTCGCGGTCACGACCACCCCCGCGGCCGCGCCGAGGTGCCGGATGGCGAAGGCGGTGAGCGGCGTGGGCAGGGGGCGCTCGAGGACGTGGGTGACGACGCCCGCCGCGCGGAGGACCTCGACGGTGTCGCGCGCGAACTCGGCCGAGCCGTGCCGTGCGTCGCGCCCGACCACGACGCCCGCGCCCGGTGCCCACGCGCCCTTGCGTCGGACCCAGTCCGCGACGCCCGCCGCGGTCCGGCGAACGACGAGGCGGTTCATCGCCCCCGGTCCCCCGCCGACGACGCCTCGCAGCCCCGCGGTGCCGAACCTGAGGGGGTGGTCGAAGCGCTCGTGGAGCGTGGCCGCGTCGCCCGCTGCGAGCAAGGCGGCGAGCTCGTCCCGGGTGCCCTCGTCAGGATCCGCGGCGATCCACTCGGTGACTTCGCGGGCGAGCTCGGGATCGAGGGGCGCCGCCGCGGGGCTCACAGCCGCTCGATCACCCCGCGCAGCAGCCGGCCCAGCGCCGGCGCCGCCGCGGCGCCCGCCGCGAGGACCTCGGTGTGGTCGAGCGGGGTCGCCGACACGCCCGCGGCGAGGTTGGTGACGAGCGACAGCCCGAAGACCTCGGCGTCGAGGTGCCGCGCGGCGATCGCCTCGAGCGCGGTCGACATCCCGACGAGGTCCGCGCCCATGGCCCGCAGCATGGTGATCTCGGCCGGCGTCTCGTAGTGCGGGCCGCGCAGCGCGGCGTAGACGCCCTCTGCGAGCCCCGGGGAGGCCTCGCCCGCGAGTGCGCGCAGCCGCGGCGAGTACGTCGCGGACAGGTCCACGAACCGCGACGCGAAGGGCGGCGGCGGCGGGGCGCCCTCGAGCGGCGAGCGGTTGGTGAGGTTCAGGTGGTCGCTGAGGGCGACGGGCGTCCCCGGGGCCCAGTCCGCGCGGATGGAGCCCGCGGCGTTCGTGAGCACGACCGTGCCGCACCCTGCGAGCACCGCCGTGCGCACCCCGTGGACCACCTCGGCGGGCGTGCGCCCCTCGTAGAGGTGGACGCGCCCCACCAGCACGAGCGTGCTCGTCCCGGCGACGTCGAGGCGCCGCAGCGCGCCCTGGTGGCCCGCGACGGTCGGGACCGAGAAGCCGGTGAGGCCCTCGGTCGGGCGCTCGTCGATCGTGTCGCCCAGGCTGTCGATCGCCGGCAGCCACCCCGAGCCGAGCACCACGGCCACGCGGGGCGCGCCTCCGGCCCAGGCCACGACCTCGGCGGCGGCGCGCTCGGCGAGCGCGAACGGGTCGGGGTCCGGCACGCGCGCAGGCTACCGAACGACCCTCGGAGCCGGGGACTCAGATCCCGACGGGGTGCCAGACCGTCTTGGTCTCGACGAAGCGCAGGAGCCTCGAGGTCCCCGGGTCGCGGCTCCAGTCGTGGTCGTCGGCCACCGGCCGCGCCACGCGCTTGATGTTCGTCGCGCCGGCGGCCTCGGCCTGGCCGGCGAGCTCGGGCGCGGCGCCGGCGAGGTCGAGCCCGTCGACGTCGCGGTGCGCGGCGAGCACTGGGACGAGCTCGGCCGCTGGCCCGGTGAGCAGGTTCACGACGCCTCCGGGGACGTCGGAGGTGGCGAGCACCTCGGTGAGGGTGACCGCGGGGAGCGGCCGGCGCTCGTCGGCGACGACCACGACGGTGTTGGCCACGGCGATCGCGGGCGCGACGATCGAGACCAGCCCGAGGAGCGACGACGCGTGTGGGGCCACGAGCCCGAGGACGCCCGTCGGCTCGGGGATCGAGAAGTTGAAGTAGGGGCCTGCGACGGGGTTCGACGACCCGGCGACCTGCGCGACCTTGTCGGTCCACCCCGCGTACCAGACCCACCGGTCGATGGCGGCGTCCACCTGGCGCTGCGCGGCCCGCGCGGTGCCGCCCTCGGCGTCGCGCACCGCCGCGACGAACTGGTCGCGGCGGTCCTCCATGAACTCGGCGACGCGGTAGAGCACCTGGCCCCGGTTGTAGGCCGTCGCGCCCGCCCACCTCGGCTGGGCGGCACGCGCCGCGACGACCGCGTCGCGGACGTCCTTGCGCGAGGCCCACGCCGCGTTGGCGAGGAACCGACCGTCGTGGCCCTCGACCACGTAGGAGCGGCCGGACTCCGAGCGCGGGAACGCGCCCGCGACGAACAGCTTGTAGGTCTTCTTCACCTCCACGCGTCCCTCAGGCATCGAGGTACGCCCCGAGACCGTGTCGTCCGCCCTCGCGGCCGAAGCCCGACTCCTTGAACCCGCCGAACGGGCTCGTCGGGTCGAAGCGGTTGAACGTGTTCGCCCAGACGACGCCGGCGCGGAGGCGCTCGGCCATGGCCAGGATCCGGCTCCCCTTCTCGGTCCAGACGCCCGCGGAGAGCCCGTAGGTCGTGTTGTTGGCTCGCTCCACGGCCTCGTCGGGCGTGCGGAAGGTGAGCACCGAGAGCACGGGGCCGAAGATCTCCTCGCGCGCGATGCGGTGCGAGGGCGCCACGTCGGTGAACACCGTCGGCGGGAACCACCAGCCCTTCTCGGGCAGCGTGCACGGAGGGCTCCAGCGCTCGGCCCCCTCGTCGACGCCCGCGTCGGCGAGGGTCACGATCCGAGCGAGCTGCTCGGGCGAGTTGATGGCCCCGATGTCGGTGTTCTTGTCCATCGGGTCGCCGAGCCGCAGCGTCGCGAGGCGCCGCTTCAGCATGTCCACCACCGTGTCGGCCACGGACTCTTCGACCAGGAGCCGCGAGCCCGCGCAGCACACGTGGCCCTGGTTGAAGAAGATCCCGTTGACGATGCCCTCGACGGCCTGGTCGAGGGCCGCGTCGGCGAAGACGATGTTGGCGGCCTTCCCGCCAAGCTCCAAGGTGAGGTGCTTGTGGGTGCCCGCGACCGACTCCTGGATGCGCCGGCCCACCTCGGTCGAGCCGGTGAAGGCGACCTTGTCCACGCCCTCGTGGGCGACGAGCGACGCCCCCGTCGTGCCGTCGCCCGTCACGACGTTGACGACGCCCGCGGGCAGCTCTGCCTGCTGGAGGATGTCGGCGAGCACGAGCGCGGAGAGCGGCGTTGTCTCGGCCGGCTTGAGCACGCACGTGTTGCCCGCCGCCAGGGCGGGCGCGAGCTTCCACGCCGCCATGAGGAGAGGGAAGTTCCACGGGATGACCTGGCCCGCGACGCCGAGCGCGCGCGGCCGCGGACCGAACCCGGCGTGCTCGAGCTTGTCCGCCCAGCCGGCGTAGTAGAAGAAGTGGGCCGCAGCGAGGGGGACGTCCACGTCCCGGGACTCGCGGATGGGCTTGCCGTTGTCGAGGGTCTCCACGACGGCGAGCTCGCGGGCGCGCTCCTGGATCAGCCGCGCGATCCGGAAGAGGTACTTCGCGCGCTGCGCGCCGGGCATCGAGCCCCAGGGCCCCTCGAAGGCCCGGCGGGCGGCGGCCACGGCGGCGTCGACGTCACGCGGGCCGGCGAGGGTCACCTCGGCGAGGACCTCCTCGCTCGAGGGGCTGATCGTCTTCAGCACCTCGCCGTCGATCGGGTCGCGGAACGCGCCGTCGACGAAGAGCCCGTAGGAGGACTGCAGGCGCGCGACCGCTCTCGACTCGGGGGCGGGCGAGTACTCGAAGATCGGCCGGTCGCCGGACGGTGCGGGGACGCGCTCGGCCATCGCTACTCCACGCTCACGTCGTCGTGCCCTGCGTAGGCGCCGGTGAGCTGCTTGCGTCGCTGCAGCAGGAGGTCGTTGAGCAGGCTCGACGCGCCGATCCGGAACCTCGCGGGCCTGAGCCAGGGATCCCCGACCGTCTCGTTCACGACGACGAGGTAGCGGATCGCGTCCTTCGAGGTGCGGATACCGCCCGCGACCTTGACGCCGACGCCGCGGCCCGTCACGGCCGAGAAGTCCCGGACCGCTTCGAGCAGCACCAGGGCGAAGGGCAGGGTGGACGCAGGGGCGACCTTGCCCGTTGAGGTCTTCACGAAGTCGGCGCCGCCGAGCATCGCGAGCCACGCGGCGCGGCGCACGTTGTCGTAGGTCGCGAGCTCGCCGGTCTCGAGGATCACCTTCAGGTGCGCCGCGCCGCACGCGGCCTTGACCGCAACGATCTCCTCTGCGACCTTGCCCACCTGGCCCTGCAGGAACGCGCCGCGGTCGATGACCATGTCCACCTCGTCGGCGCCTGCCGCGACCGCGTCGCGGACGTCGGCGAGCTTCACCGCGAGCGAGGCCCGGCCGGACGGGAATGCCGTGGCCACCGAGGCGACCGCGACCGAGCTGCCCCGCAGCGCGTGACGGGCCGTCGCGACGAGGTCGGGGTACACGCAGATGGCCGCGACCGACGGCACGGTGACGTCGGCCGGCTCCGGGCGGACGGCCTTCGCGCAGAGCTGGCGCACCTTGCCCTGCGTGTCGGCGCCCTCGAGCGTCGTGAGGTCGATCATCGAGATGGCGAGGTCGATCGCTCGGAGCTTGGAGGCGGTCTTGATGGAGCGCGTGGCGAGGCCGGCGGCGCGCTGCTCGCACCCCACCTGATCGACGCCCGGCAGCCCGGCGAGGAACCGAGCGAGCCGCGACTCGGACGAGACGAGTGACGAGGCATCGAGCGCGGCCGCCTCGAGATAGCGCGGCGCGACGGCGGGCACGGAGGGCGCTGATGCCTCCTCGTCGGTCTTCACGCGTCCACGCCTCCTGCCCGCGACGGAGCGACGGGCCGCGACCACGATAACGGGTGCTCGCCGGCGGAGCTCCTGGCCCGCGGGCTCTAGCCTCGCGGGACCATGGGGCTCTCGATCGGGATCGTCGGCCTGCCGAACGTCGGCAAGTCGACGCTGTTCAACGCGCTCACCCAGAACGAGGTCCTGGCCGCGAACTACCCATTCGCGACGATCGAGCCCAACGTCGGCGTCGTGGAGGTGCCTGACGGCCGCCTCGCGGTCCTCGCGGCCCTCTACGACGCGCCGAAGGCGATCCCGGCGACGGTCACGTTCCTCGACATCGCGGGCATCGTGCGCGGCGCGAGCGAGGGCGAGGGCCTGGGCAACCAGTTCCTCGCCGAGATCCGTGAGACCGACGCGATCTGCGAGGTCGTCCGCGCCTTCGAGGACGACGACGTGGTCCACGTCGCCGGCCAGCTCGACCCGCTCGACGACATCTCGACGGTCGAGACCGAACTGATCCTGGCCGACCTCCAGACGATCGACAAGGCGCTGCGGCGCCTCGAGCGCGACGCGAAGCGCGGCGGTTCGAGCCCCGAGCTCGACGCAGCGCGCGCGGCCCGAGCGGTGCTCGACGGCGGCACGACCATCGCCGCGGCCGCCGCGTCGCTCGACGTGGCCGCCCTTCGCGACCTGCACCTCTTGACCGCCAAGCCCGTCATCTACGTGTTCAACGTGGACGAGGCGACGCTCGCCGACGCGGCGGCACGCGCACGGCTCGCCGAGCTCGTCGCGCCCGCGCCGTCGGTCGTCTTGTGCGCGAAGCTCGAGGCGGAGGTCGCGGGCATGGCCGCGGCCGACGCGGCCGAGCTGCTCGCCGAGTACGGCCAGCACGAGTCGGGCCTCGCCCAGCTCGCCCGCGTGGGCTTCGAGACGCTCGGGCTCCAGACGTTCCTCACCGCCGGACCGAAGGAGGCGCGCGCCTGGACGATCCATCGCGGCGCGACCGCACCCGAGGCGGCCGGCGTCATCCACTCGGACTTCGAGACGCACTTCATCAAGGCCGAGGTCGCCGCCTACGACGACCTCGTCCAGGCAGGGTCGCTGACGGCGCTGCGCGCGGAGGGCAAGGCGCGCATCGAGGGCCGCGACTACGTCATGCGCGAGGGTGACGTCGTCGATTTTCGCGTCGGCGTATGACGGGGGTGCAAGGACCGCGCGCCTACGATGACGCGATGGTCGAGCTCGTCGAGAAACCGCAAGAGGAGCTTGCGCACTACGTGCCCGCGATGTTCGCCGGCTACGTCGAGCAGCGCATCGGGGCGGGCGAGAGCCGCGAGAGCGCCTGGGCGCAGTCGGCGGCCCAGCAAGAGCAGCTCTTCCCCGGCGGGGTGCCCGCCGAGGGCCAGCACGTGATGAACGTCGTCGTCGACGGCACCGCCGTCGGCTCGTTGTGGATGGGACGGCCGCTCGGGGGCTCCGAGGACACCTGGTTCGTGTTCTACGTCGAGATCGATGGGGATCACCGCGGCAAGGGGCTCGGGCGTGTGGCGATGGAGGCCGCGGAGGCCTGGACGAAGGAGCACGGCGGTCAGCGGATCGCGCTCAACGTCTTCGGGCCCAACACCGTGGCGCGCAGCCTCTACGACTCGCTCGGCTACCAGGTGATGGCGACCGCGATGTTCAAGGACCTCTAAGCAACCCCGAGACCGGGCCTGCGTGCATGACGCTGCTCCCCTCGCCGCTGCGCGGGCGTCCCGCTATAGTTTGTTCCGCAGAGGCGTGCAGCGACAGAAGTCGGCGCCGAGCTCCGAACGTACCGGCGCGCACGCGCCAAGGAGGCTCCGCCATGTCCACGCACGACTTCAAGGTCGCCGACCTCTCGCTCTGCGACTTCGGCCGCAGGGAGATCAACCTCGCCGAGCACGAGATGCCCGGCCTCATGGCCATGCGCGCCGAGTACGGCGAGACCAAGCCCCTGACCGGGGCGAGGGTCACGGGCAGCCTGCACATGACCGTGCAGACCGCCGTGCTCATCGAGACGCTCACCGCCATCGGCGCCGAGGTGCGCTGGGCCAGCTGCAATATCTTTTCCACCCAGGACCACGCCGCCGCGGCGGTCGCCGTCGGCCCCGACGGCACCGCGCACGAACCGCGCGGGGTCCCCGTCTTCGCCTGGAAGGGCGAGAGCCTCGAGGAGTACTGGTGGTGCACCGAGCAGGCGCTCACCTGGCCGAGCGACGACGGGCCGACGATGATCCTCGACGACGGCGGGGACGCCACGCTCCTCGTGCACAAGGGCGTCGAGTTCGAGAAGGCAGGTGCGGTCCCCGACCCCTCGACGGCGGACACCGAGGAGTTCGCGATCGTGCTCGACGTGCTCGCGCGCAGCCTGGGGACGCACCCGGGCAAGTGGACGACGATGGCGTCGGGCATCCGCGGGGTCTCCGAGGAGACCACGACGGGCGTGCACCGCCTCTACGAGATGGCGCGGGACGGCACGCTCCTGTTCCCTGCGATCAACGTCAACGACGCGGTGACGAAGTCGAAGTTCGACAACAAGTACGGCTGCCGTCACAGCCTCATCGACGGGATCAACCGCGCGACCGACGTCCTCATCGGCGGCAAGGTGGCCGTCGTCTGTGGCTACGGCGACGTCGGCAAGGGGTGCGCCGAGTCCCTGCGGGGCCAAGGCGCGCGCGTCGTCGTGACCGAGATCGACCCGATCTGCGCGCTGCAGGCCGCCATGGACGGCTACCAGGTCGCCACGCTCGAAGACGTGCTCGGGACGTGCGACATGGTGATCACCGCCACGGGCAACCGCGGCGTCGTCAGCGCCGAGCAGATGTCGCGGATGAAGCACCAGTGCATCGTCGGGAACATCGGCCACTTCGACAACGAGATCGACATGGCCGGGCTTGCGGCGTACCCCGGCATCGTGCGCGAGACCGTGAAGCCGCAGGTCGACCTGTGGACGTTCCCCGACAGCCACGCGATCATCGTGCTGTCCGAGGGACGACTGCTCAACCTCGGCAACGCCACGGGGCACCCGAGCTTCGTGATGTCGAACTCGTTCACGAACCAGGTCATGGCGCAGCTCGAGCTGTATCGCGCGGGCGCGGGCTACGCGACCGCCGTGCACACGCTGCCCAAGCACCTCGACGAGAAGGTGGCCCGGCTGCACCTCGACGCCCTCGGCGTGCGCCTCACGACGCTGCGCGAGGACCAGGCCGCGTACCTGGGCATCTCCGTCGACGGCCCGTACAAGCCCGACACCTACCGCTACTGAGCGACGACACTGACCGCCCCGTCGCCCAGGCGGTGCGGGCGGTCAGCGGTACGCGGCGAACAGGTCGTGGTCGACGCCGGTGCGCCCGAAGGGGTTGACGGCCCGCACGAACCACTCGTTGCGGAAGACCTCGCGGAACCGGTCGCGGCCCATCTTCAAGAAGAACGAGTTCTCCGTCTGGCTCGAGTGGGCACGGAGCGCCTCGTACTTGGCGTCCGCGGCCGCGGCGACGTCGACGATCACCCCGACGAGCTCGTCGGGCGTGCCCCAGGTCGGCTCCTCGTCGGTCTCGCCCCACGGCACCTCGATCCCGGCGTCGACCATCGCCTGGCGGAACCGCCGGAAGGCCGACCTCGGGATCGCGGTGTAGAAGAGGCTCGAGTCGAGACCCGAGGCGGCGAGCGCGGCTCGGGTGACCCGGTTGGCCTGGATGTGGTCGGGGTGCCCGTAGTTGCCGTTCTCGTCATAGGTGACGATGACCTGGGGCCGCTCCTCGAGGAGGATCGGGGTCAGCCGTTGCGCCGCGACGTCGACGGGCGTCGACCAGAACGACCCCGGCGCGTCGTTCTGCGGCCAGCCCTCCATCCCAGAGTCGGGGAACCCGAGCATCTCGAGGCGCGAGACGCCGAGGATCTTCGCCGCCTCGTGGAGCTCCTCGGCGCGGTGCGCGGCGACCTCGCCGGGCTCGTGGTGCTCGAGGTCGGGCGTGACCCCCTCGGGCGAGTCGCCCAGCGCGCCGTCGGTGCACGTGACGAGTACGGTGCGCACGCCCTGGTCCGCGTAGGTGCGCAGCACCCCGCCGGTGCTCGACGACTCGTCGTCGGGGTGCGCGTGGACGCACAGCAGCGTGAGCTCGCTCATCGCACGCCCTCGAAGAGGTCGTGCTCGGGCAGCTCGGTGCCGGTGGTGTCGCGGGCGCGGACGTACCGCTCGGTGCCGAACACGACGTCGAACACCTCCTCGGGCATGCCGACGAGGTCGGCGTTGTCGACCTGGGAGGCGTGCGCGGCGAGGGCCGCGTGCTTGACGCGCACCCACGGGGTGCAGTCCACCTCGGTCGCGACGAGCTCGTCGGGGGTCCCCCAGTCGGGCGCCTCCAGCCACTCGGGCAGCGTCATCCCCGCCTCGACGGCGAGGTCCAAGAAGCCCTGCAGCATCGAGGCGGGCACCGCGGGGAAGTAGAGCTTCTCGACCGAGTCGGACGCTGCGACGGCCGCCATCGTGGCGCGGTGCGTGAAGATGTGGTCCGGGTGGCCGTAGAAGCCGTTCGCGTCGTAGGTGACGACCACCTGGGGGCGCTCCTCGTCGATGACCACGGCGATGCGTGCGGCGACCTCGTCGAGGTCCTGGCGGATGAACGCCCCCTCCTCGTCGTTCTGGGGCCAGCCCACCATGCCCGAGTCGTGGTAGCCGAGCAGCTCGAGGCGGTCGACGCCGAGCAGGCTCGCGGAGCGCTCGAGCTCGACGCGGCGGGCCTTGGCCACGAGGTCGCGGTCGTGTCCGGGGTCCTGGGGCCCGGTGCCGTCGGGCGCGAAGCCCAGGCTCCCGTCGGTGCACGTCACGAGGACGCTGCGCACGCCTTCGGACGCGTAGCGCGCCATCACCCCCGCGGTGAACAGCGCCTCGTCGTCGGGGTGCGCATGGACGCACAGGAGGCCCCTCGGCACCGGCATCGCGTCACCCTAGGCGTGGGGCCGCGGCGCGACGGCACCGTGCGCGCCGTTCCCGGCTGCGACGGGATCGTAGGTTCGGGGCCGCCGACACGATCGGCGGCCGCCGCGGTGCGCCGCCAAGGAGCACCATGACCGCCTTCCTCGCCGACCTCCGTGCCACCGTGTTCCCGACCCGGACCGAGCCCCTCGGGCCGCTCCCGCCCCTCCTCGTCGCCCTGACGCTCGTCACCGGGCTCGTGGACGCGTTCGCCTACCTCGTGCTCGGGCACGTCTTCGTGGCGAACATGACGGGCAACGTGCTGCTCCTCGGGCTCTCGCTCGTCGGGGCGCCCGGGTTCTCGGCGGCGTCCTCGCTGGTCGCGCTCGCCGCGTTCGCGGTCGGCAGCCTCCTCGGCGGCCAGCTCTCGAGACGCCTCGGCGCGCACCGCGGCCGGCACCTCGCACTCTCGACCGCCGTGCAGGTGGCGCTCTTCGCCGTCGGCACGGTGCTGGTTGCGGCCGTGGGCGTGCCCGTCCACCAGGGCGACCACGAGGTCCTGATCCTGCTCTTGGCCCTCGCGATGGGGCTTCAGAACGCGACGGCGCGCGCGATGTCGGTCCCCGACCTCTCCACGACCGTGCTCACCCAGACGATCTCGGGGCTCGCGGCTGACGGCGTGTTCGGCGCCCACCAGGCGCGACGTCTGGTGGCAGTCGGCGCGATGCTGCTCGGCGCGATCCTGGGAGGTGCGCTCGCCCTGCACGGCCGGGCCTTCGCCACCCTCACGATCGCCGCGGTCGTCGCCGCAGCGGTCGCCGCCTACGCCTGGGGGACGACGCGCGCCGACTCGAGGTGGTCCGCGGTCCTGGGCTGACGCCCGGCCCCTTCGGTCGGCCTACTCCTCGGCCGCGGTCAGCTCGCCGTAGTCGCGACGCCATCCCTGGGGCAGCAGGAGCTCGAGCAGGTCATCGACGGTGACGACACCCAGCACGCCGCGGTGCTCGTCGTCGAGGACCGGGACGACCGTGAGGTTGAAGTCGCTCATCTGGCGCGCGATGCGGTTGACGTCCCAGTTCGGGTGGACGTGGGCGGGGTCGGCGCGCATCACGTCGGTCACCTTCGTCGTCGGACGCGCGCGCACGAGGGCGACGAGCGAGACGGTCCCTTGGAGGCAGCCCTCCTCATCGAGGACGATGACGACGTTGAGCGCCTCGAGCGGTGCGCTCGCCGCACGCACCGCCTCGAGCGCCACCTCCGCCGTCGCGGTCGTCGGCACGTCGACGTAGTCGGGGCTCATGAGGCCGCCCGCGGACTCGGCAGGGTAGCTGAGCAAGTTCCGGACCTTGCGCTGCTGGGGCTCGGCCATGAGCTCGAGCAGGGGGAGCCGCCGGTCCTGCTCCACCTCGCTGATGAGGTCCGCGGCCTCGTCGGGCGCCATCCTCGAGAGCAGCCGCGCGGCGTCGTCGTCGGTGCGCTGGTCGATGAACTCGAGCTGGTGCTCAGTGTCGAGCTCCTCGAACACGTCGGCCTCGAGCTCGCGATCGAGCCCGACGGCCTCGATGATCTCCTCGCCCTCCTCGTGGCTCGCCGCCTCGACGAGGTCGGCGATCTGGGCCGGGTGCAGCTTCGACAGGCGTCGGTACGGGATGCGCAGCCGGGCGGTGGGCACGTGGTTCACGAACGGCTCGATCTGGGCGAAGTCCACGACGCTCGTCGTCGACACCTTGGAGCCGAGCCGCCCGCCGAGCAGCCGGCGCAGCAGCGGGCGACGGCCGGCATCGACCCCCACGACCTCCCAGGTGCCGTCGACGTTGGCGAGCTCGATCTCGTTCGCCGTGATCAGGCGCCCGCGCACGAAGTTGATGAGGTGCCTCGCCAAGAGGTCGTGCGCGAGCAGCACCTCACCGGGGCGGCGCTCGAAGGGCCGCAGGTCCACGCGCCGGCCGTCGAAGCGCGCGCGTCCCCGCTCGAGCGAGGCGATCTTGCGGACCGGGACGAACACGTCGCGTCCCTCGATGCGGACGACGACACCAACGGCGGGCGGGTGGGCCGAGCCGCCGAGCCGGACGACGACGTCCTCGATCCGGCCGATCCGCTCCCCGTCCCGGTCGACGAGCGGCCGGCGGATGATCGAGGAGAGGTGGAAGAGCTCGAGTGCCATGTGCGAGGAGCCGGAGCGGCTCGGCAAGGCTACCCCGGCGCCGACGCGGGCCCCCCGGCCGACGCCAGCGCGGCGGCTGCGCGCTCGAGCTGCGCGTCGTCCACGTCGGCGTGGGTGACGAGCCGCACGCGCGTCGCCGTGAGGGTGCCCCCCAGCACCCCATGCGCCGCGAGCCGCTCGCACAGCCCCTCGGCGTCGGGGTGCTCGAAGCAGACGACGTTGGTGCGGCACGTCGTGGGGTCGTAGTCAGGGGCCACGGTCTCGGCCACGACGTCGGCCAGCCGCCGTGCCCGGGCGTGGTCCTCGGCGAGCCGCTCGACCATCGTCCGCATCGCGACGAGCCCCGCGGCCGCCAGCACGCCCGCCTGGCGCATCGCCCCGCCGAGGCGCTTGCGCTCGACGCGGCCCTCCTCGATGACGTCGGCGGGCCCGGCGAGCAGGGAGCCGACCGGCGCGCACAGCCCCTTCGACAGGCAGCTCATGACGGTCGTCACGGAGGCCGCGAGCGAGGCCGCGTCGCACTCGAGGGCGACCGCGGCGTTCCAGAGCCGCGCCCCGTCGAGGTGCACCGGGCGGCGGGCCGCTGCCCGCACGACCTCGCTCGTCGCCGCCGCGGTGAGCGGCGTGCCGCCCGAGGCCATGTGGGTGTTCTCGACGACGACCGCGCGTACCTCGGGCTGGTGGTGGCGGGCGGCGTCGACCGCCGCGGCCACCGCCTCGGGCGCAAGGCCGCCGCCCGAGTCGTCGAGGGTGTGGAAGAGGATGCCGGCGTTGCGGCCCGCCGCGCCCAGCTCGAAGGCCACCACGTGCTGCAGGGCGCCCGACACCACCACGTCGCCGGGGTCGCAGAGCACCCGGAGCGCGATCTGGTTGGCCATGACGCCCGAGGGCACGAAGACCGCGGCGGGCTTGCCCACGTACGCCGCGTAGGCCTCCTCGAGCTCGTTGACGGTCGGATCCTCGCCGTAGCCGTCGTCCCCGACCACCGCGTCGGCCATCGCGCGGCGCATCGCGGCGGTCGGCCGCGTCACCGTGTCGCTCCGCAGGTCCACGTCGCGCGGCACGGCGCGATGCTAAGCGGTCGTCGACGCGGCGGCGGGACCTAGGCTCCGCGCCGTGCCAGAGGTGAGCGAGCGGTACCGGGACGCGGCGAAGACCGGCGTCCACGCGCTGCTCGGCGTCGAGCTCGTGGAGGCGACGGCGTCGCGCGTCGAGCTGCGGCTCGCCGTCGGCCCGAACGTGCACCAGCCCTTCGGCCTCCTGCACGGCGGCGTGTCGGCGCTGCTGGCCGAGTCAGCCGCGAGCATCGGCGGCGCGGTGGCCTCTGCGGAGGGCTACACGGTCGTCGGGATCGAGCTGAACGCCAACCACGTCCGCTCGATGCGCGAGGGTGTCCTCACCGCCGTCGCCACGCCCGTGTCGGTGGGACGGCGCATCCAGGTATGGACGATCGAGCTCACGGACGACGACCAGCGCGTGATCTGCGTCTCGAGGTGCACGCTCGCGGTCATCGAGGCCCCCACCTAGAGCACCGTGCACGCGGGTCCCTCAACGTATGCTCGCGTCGTGAGCCGATCGGAGCGCAACGAGTGCCCGGCCTGCGTCTGACCGGCTGGGGCACCGCGGTCCCCGACCGCATCGTGACGAACGACGAGCTGTCGCTCACCCTCGAGACGTCCGACGAGTGGATCCGCGAGCGCACCGGCATCCGGGAGCGCCGCGTCGGCGGGACGGCGATCACCCTGGGCCTCGCCGCGGCGCGCACGGCCATGGCGCGGGCCGGCGTCGACGCGGGCGGCCTCGACGCGATCCTGCTCGCCACCACGACGCCGGACCGTCTCATCCCCGCCAGCGCCCCGGTGATCCAGGACGCCCTCGGTGCCCAGTGCGCCGCGATGGACCTCAACGCGGCGTGCAGCGGCTTCATGTACGGGCTGTGGGTCGCGCGGGGGCTCATGGCGACGGGGGCGACCAGGGTGCTGCTCATCGGCGCCGAGCACCTCACGAGGTGGCTCGACTGGGAGGACCGCACGATGGCGGTGCTCTTCGGCGACGGCGCGGGCGCGGTCGTGCTCGAGGCGACCCCCGGCGACGGGGACCTCCTCGGCTTCGACATCGGGGCGGACGGCTCGCTGGTGCACCTCATCTCGTGCGAGCACGGGGGCACGATCCAGATGGACGGCAAAGAGACGTTCCGCCGGGCGGTGCGGATCATGGTCGACTCCGCCCAGCGTGCCCTCAAGGACGCGTCGATGTCGATCGAGGACGTCGCCCTCGTCGTCCCGCACCAGGCGAACCAGCGCATCATCCAGGCCGCGTGCGAGCGCCTCGGGGTCGAAGAGGGCCGGGCGGTGTCGGTCATCGACCGGTACGGGAACACCTCGAGCGCCTCGATCCCCCTCGCGCTCGTCGACGCCTTCGATGCGGGCCGGATCGCCCCAGGCGACCCGCTCCTGCTCACGGGCTTCGGCGCGGGCATGACGTGGGCGAGCGCCGTGCTCCGCTGGCCCGAGTGAGCGCGCTCGTCGTCCTGGCGGCCGGTCGTGCCCGTCGCTACGGCGGGATCAAGCCCCTCGCCCCCATCGGCGCCGGCGGCGAGGGGGTCATCGACCTCCTGGCCGGCGACGCGCTGCGCGCGGGGTTCGGCCGGCTCGTGCTCGTGGTCAATCCCGACACGGGCCCGACCATCGAGGCGCACGTCGCCGAGCGCTGGCCGTCGACGGTCGACGTGGCGTTCTGCGTCCAGGAGCGCCCGATCGGCACCGTCGACGCGGTGCTCGCCGCGAGGGGCGCCGTCGACGTCACCGCGCCCTTCGGCGTCGCGAACGCGGACGACCTCTACGGCACCGACGCGCTCTCGGTGCTCGGGCGCCACCTCGAGGGGTCCGGGGCGAACAGCCTCGTCGGGTTCCGCCTCGACCGCGCCCTCGTGGGCGAGCTCCCCGTGACCCGCGGCGTCTGCGAGGTCGTCGACGGGGCGCTCGCCGGGATCACCGAGCGCCGCCAGGTCTCGCGCCGCGACGGCGCCTTCCACGTCGACGACGGCCAGTCGCCCGAGGTCCTCGACGACGCGGTGCTCGTGTCCATGAACCTCTGGGGGTTCGACCCGAAGATGTGGTCGGTGCTGTCCGAGGCGATGGCCGCTGCGCACGGCGCCTCGGAGGACGACGAGGTGCTGCTCCCCGAGCTCGTCGGGCGCCTCGTGGCCGCGCGCGGCGAGCTCTCGCGCTTCGAGGTGCTCTCCACCACCAGCCGCTGCCTCGGCGTCACGCACCCCGACGACCTCGCGCTCGTGCGCGAGGCGATCGCCGAGGAGATCGCGCGCGGCGAGCGCCCGAGGGACGCCTTCCCGGGCTAGCGGCGGGCCGGCCGTCTCAGCGGTCGTGCCCCGGAAATGACGAAACCCCGAGTGACCGGTCGGCCGCAGCCTTCCAGCCCCTCGGGGCCCGTCTGGTGACCTCCAACGACCGGGTCGTGTCGGACAACCCGACCGCCGTACCGACACCAGTCCCTTTCGGGCCTGGCCCCGATGGCGGGCCACCACCGCATGCACCCCATGCCTCTCGCTCCCGGCCCCTCTCGGGTCCGAGCGCGAGTCCCGCTCAGTCCCTCCTTGCGGAGGTCCCCTGCGGTCCCCGTCTCCGGGCTGCCTTTCGGCTTCCCTTCGCCGCTTCGGCGGGTGGTGCGCACCCGGCGTTGAGGACACTGTGGTCGGTGTGCCAACTCCTTGCAACCCGAAAAGGCGATATCCCCGGGATATCCACGACCTATCGACGACTGTCCACCGACCTCGTCGCAATTCCCACCGAGCACCCCCGAGTTCTCCAGAATTAATCCACAGCGGCGGGGGCGAGCGGCGGCGGCATGCGGCGCGGGAGCGCGGCGGCGAGGAGCCCCGCGCCGGCGAGCACGACCGCGACGGCGAGATTTCGCACGCCCATCGCCCGCACGCGCAGCGATCGATCGTGCCAGCGCGTCGCGCACAGCTCGAGGTGGTAGGCGGCCATGCCATGGGCGAGCGCGAGCGTCGCACGCGCGCCGGGCGCGGCACGCAGCATGGCCCACAGCGCATGGCCCCTCCCCCAGCGCCGCCTCGCGTGCGCCGCGCTGCGCTGTGCGCCGTGCCGTCGGTACGCGAGCACGTCGCGCTCGACGACCGCGATCGTGCCCGCAGCAGCGAGCCGCACCAGCAGCTCGAGATCCTCGCTGCGACGCGCGCCCTCGAAGAAGCCCCCGACCGCGCGCACGGCACCGACGTCGAGCAGCCACGCCCCCGGCGGCGGCGACACGAGCCTCGTGACGAGCGCCTCGGGGGTGAGGCCGCCGGGGCTCTCGATGAGCCGGCCGTGCCGGCGGATGACGGGTCGGAGCTGGGCGGCCGCCCAGGTGCCGACGTCGACGTCGGCACCGGTGTCGTCGACCGCGCGGAACCGCCCGATCGCCCCCACGGCGCCTCGGGTCGCGGCGAGGGCGCCGGCGAGCGCGCCGAGGCCGCCCGGTGCGAGCACGTCGTCGCCGTCGAGGAAGCAGACACGGGCGCCGCGCGCGATGCCGAGCCCGTCGTTTCGCGCCACCGAAGGGCCGCCGCGCGCGGCTCGTCCGAGGACCTCCACGCGCGGGTCCACCGCCGCGAGGGCGACGGCGGACGCCCTCGTCTCGTCGGTGCTCGCGTCGTCCACGACGACGCACTGGACGACCTCGGGCTCGCCGAGCGCCGAGCGGACCGCCTCGGTGATCGTGGTCCCGGCGTCGCGGGCAGCGATGACCACGGTGATCGTCGCGTCGCCCTTCGTCACGGGTGGTGCCTCACGCGGTGATCATTGCCGACCGGGTGCGCCGCGAGGTACTGGTGATCAGGTCGCGGCGAGCTGGAGCGCGACCGCGGACGGGGCCGGTCAGCCCTTCGCGGTGTGCTGCACGAACAGCCTCCAGAACCCCGACGAGGCGTCGACCTCGACGAAGTATGGCTGCGGTGGCCTGGGCAGCGCCACGCCGTGCTCGATGAACCGGCGTCCGGCGAAGGCGGGGTCCACCCGCACGCCGTTCGAGTTGAGGACGTAGACGCGGATCGTCCCGGTACCCAGGTAGTCCAAGTAGAGGTACCGGTTCGCCGAGGAGAACGGGCCGAGGACCGACGGGCCTGTCGAGTAGTACTGGAACGGCTTTGGTGCGGTGCGGAGCACCGACATCGCCGCGGTGGGCTGGATCAGCTGGAGCTGCCAGGGCCCCGAGCCGACGACCTTCATGGTGTAGCGGCCCCTCGGCAGCGTCTGGTTGATCGTCACGTTCGTCGAGCCTGTGTTCGAGACCGGGAACGCCACCGGGATCGCCGAGGCGTTGGTGATCGTGACCACGAAGCTGTACGCGCAGTCGCATCGCGCGTGCAGGACCAGCAGGTGCCCGCTCGAGGTGAACACGATGTCGTCCTTGTTCTGGGTGCCGTGGTAGGTGGAGATCGCCGCGCCGCGGGTGGAGAGCTCGAACGCCGGACTCGGCAGCCCCTCGCCCGAGAAGGCGGTCTTCTTGTGGTGGACGGGCGGCGGCGCATGGGGCCGGTAGTGCCACACCACCACGCCGAGGAACGCGAGCACGATCAAGCAGGTGAGCAGGATGCCGGGCCAGCGGCGCGGCGCCTGCCACTCGTCCCACGCAGGGTCGTAGCGGCGCCGTGAGCGTCCCCCCGCGGGCGGGGGCCCGTCGGTGCCCGGGGCGACGAGGGTGCCGACGCCGCCGCCGTTCGGCTCGCTCGGTGCCTTGGGACCGCTGCGGCGGAACTGGCGCATCGCGACGATGGTACTCGGGGCCCTCCTGGTGACCCCCAGGATGAGGTGTGTCAGCGTCGGGTGCGCGGGCGCGTCAGGGCGTGAGGAGCGGCCGCAGCGCCGTCGCCCACACGCCCGAGAGGAACTCCGCGTACGTGGCCGAGACGTGGTAGCTGTCGTAGTAGGCCGCCATGGTCCCGATGACCGGCGAGCACGTCGTGGTGCAGAGCCACCGCTGCGGATTGAAGTAGGGGACGCCCTCGGCGGCGGCCGCAGCCTTCTCGGCAGCGAAGTGCTGGCGGGTCTTGCCGTTCGGGTTCGCGACCGCGCAGCGCTGGATGCTCGACGGGTACGCCGCGAGGCACTCGGCCAGGTCGTTGTGCGGCGAGAACACGGTGATGTCGCCGATCACCGCGACCTTGGTCGCCGGGGTCTTCAGGGCCGCGATGGTCTTCTCGAGTCCGGCCTGCCACGCGGCATTGGTCGTCGGCTCGTTGTCGGCGCCGGGGATGTCCGAGGTGCGGCTCGCGAGCAGGACGAGCGTCGGCGCGAGCGAGTGGATCGCCTCGATCATCGACGCGCGCCACCGGTCGCACGCGGTGAAGATCGAGTGGCTCCCGGCATCCCAGACGCTGATCGTCGCCGCGGGGCAGCCTGACATCCAGACGAGCGAGAGCCGGTCGCCCGCCGCCCGGGCGACCGGGACCAAAGCGGGCAGCCACATCTGGGCATGGGAGTCGCCGAACAGCACGATGACGCGCTTGCTCTTCGTGTCGGCGAAGACGCACTTGGTCGGACCGTCGCAATGGCGTCCCGCCACGCCGTAGTAGGTGCCCGACGAGTCGCCCGGCACCTCGTCGAGCGGCGGCAAGAGCTTCGGGGGCAGTCGCTCGATGGCGCTCGACGCCGCGACGAGCTTCGTGATCCGCGAGGCGGTCCCGGGCTTCGGCAGCTTGGCAGCGCCGAGGGCGACGGTGGTGGCTGCGACCACGACGGCGACGACCGCGAGGCTGGCGAGCGTCCGACGAGTCCGCATCGACCCTCCTGGCCGCGGCACGGCACCCCGCCGCCGTGCGTCTGGGCGACGGATCGTACCTTCGTCGCCCCCTCCCCCGCGGGTCGGGACGGCGTCCGGCGGCCCTCCTGGCGCTGCTAGTAGACGAGCACGTCGTGGTACAGCGCGCAGACGAGGAATGCGGCGGCCACGCACAGGAGGCCCATCGCGATGCTCACCCAGGGCCGCGACGCGAGCGCCTTCGAGCGCCGGATGGGCTTCTCCATGACGTAGTACATCGCGAAGGCGAGCACGAGGGTCACCCCAGCGATCTCGAGGCGCTCGTGGACGGGCAGGGGGTGCCCGGCGGTGTAGAGGCTTCCGAGGAGCAGGATCATCGGGGGGTAGTGCAAGAGGTACCAGCCGTAGGACACCCGCCCCACGGCCCTCGCGGGCGGCAACCCCAAGAGGTGGCCCCCGCCGATGCCGGACATCCCGCCCACGACGACCGCGACCGTCCCGAGCACGGGGACCAGGGCCGCGCTCCCGGGGAACGCCGTCGCGTCGGAGTAGGTCACCGCGCTGAAGGCAATGGCGGCGAGGCCCGCCCACGCGAGCCCGACGCCGACCCACTTGTTGAGCCGTGAGAGCGGCACGACGAGCGTCGCGGCGAGCGCGCCGAGCCCGAGCTCCCAGGCTCTCGTGAACGGCGAGTAGTAGGCCCAGATGGGGTTCGCGGCGGTCGCCTGGACCGACCACACGAAGGAGCCGACGACGCCCCCGGCCGCGACGGCCGCGACCAGGAGGCGGAGCGGCAGCCAGCGGCTCAGCAGCCCGATCACGAGGACGATCGTGGGCCACACGAAGTAGAACTGCTCTTCGACCGCGAGCGACCAGTAGTGCAGCAGGGGCGACGCCTTGACCGGGTCGGTGCTCTGGAGGAAGTAGTCCGTGCCGACGTTGGCGAAGTGGATGTTGGCGGCGAACAGCGCGGCCCACTTGCCGTCCTGGGTGGTGAAGGCGTACGCGATGATGTTCTGGTAGTGGTGCGCCATGAGGATGGTCGCGATGATGACCAGCATCCCCGCGGGCAGGATCCTGCGGGCACGGCGCGCGTAGAAGCCCGGGATGGACATCGTGCCGCGCCGGTCGTGCTCGCGCAGCAGGAGCCCCGTGATGAGGAACCCCGAGATCACGAAGAAGACGTCGACCCCGATGAACCCGCCCGAGGTCACGCCGCAGTGGTAGAGCACGACCAGGACCACCGCCACGGCGCGGAGCCCCTCGACGTCGGGTCGGAACTCGAGGTCGATCCCGCCAGGGGTCGCGACCGGCGGGTCCGCCTCGGCGCGGCGGACGCCGACGTCGACCATGGGGCCGCAAGTTAGTGCCTGGCCCCTCGGGCACCGGACTGCGACGCGACGCGGCCACGAGAGGTGTGGCTAGGCCCACAGGACGGGCGGCGGCAGCGTCGGTACGATCCAGTCACGTCGTGGCGGCGGTTCGGGTGGACGGGGAGGGCGATCGTGCATCGAGGTCGACGCGTCGTCGCGACGGCGATGGTGCTCGCCGCGGCCGTGCTCGTCGGCGGCATCGCCGGTGCCAAGGTGCTCCCCGCTCCCGGCACGCCGACCGAGGTGGCGGCGCTCGTCGCGAGCTCCCACAAGATCGATCGGGTGCCGAGCGACCTCGTGCCGCAGCTCACGGGCATCGCCACGGACAACGCCGCGGTGTGGGGCTACTGGAAGATCAAGAGTGGCTGCACGAGCACGACCCAGTGCGTCTACGGCGACAAGACGGCGACGAGCGTCGTCGTGCTGTTCGGCGACTCCCATGCGGCGATGTGGCTGCCGGCGATCGACTGGGTCGGGCGGCACCTGGACGTGCGCGTCGTGCTGCTCTGGCTCGCGGGCTGCCCCGCGGCGGACGTGAGCGTCCTCAACGCGGGTGGTCACACCGTCGACACCGCCTGCAACGCCTTCCGCAAGGCAGCGATCAGGGCGATCAAGGCGCTCAAGCCCACGCTCGTGCTCACGGCCAATCGCACGGCGAACGTCGTCGGGGCGAACGGCAGGTACGTCCCGGGCTCGGCGTGGCAGGCGGGGCTCGAGTCCACCCTCGCCACCCTGCTCGCCGACAAGCTCGAGGTCGCCGTGATCGGCGACGTGCCCCCGCTCGCGAACCCCGCGGCCCAGTGCCTCGCGGCCTACCCGACCGCGGTGCAGCAGCGGTGCTCGTCACCTAACCCCAACCCTGGCTTCCACACCGAGCTCAAGGCAGAGGAGGCGGCCGCCAAGGCCAAGGGCGTGCCCTACCTCAACCCGGTGCCCTGGGTCTGCACGAAGGTCTGCTCGCCGATCGTCGGGAAGTACGCCACGTACTACGACTGGCAGCACGTCGCGGCCACCTACGCGGCCTACCTCAGCCTCGACTGGGAGGGCGCGCTCAAGCCGCTGCTGACCGGCTGACGCGCGCGGCTCAGCGCATCGAGGGCTTGAGCGCGAGCCGGAGCACGTCGGTGAGGTACCTCACGTAGGTCGTCGTCAGGTGCCCGGTGCTGTTGTAGACGATCATGTCGCCGACCACGACCGTGCAGGTCGCCGAGCACGTCCACGGCACTTCGTCGATGTAGGCGACCTTCGTCGCCCTCACCGCCGCTCGGTCTGCGGCGAGCTCCGAGGTGAACGAGGCGCTGGCCTCGAGCCGTGAGCAGAGCTGGATCGCGCTCGGGTGCGCGGCGAGGCACGCGATCGGGTTCGGCACGAGGTACGACTGGCCGATCAGTACCTTGCGCAGGTGGCTCGCGTGCAGCGCGCGGAGGCTCACCTCGAGGGCCTTCGTCCACGCCGCCGGCGTGATCGTCCGGTCCTGCGCGTCGAGGGAGTAGTGGGCCTCCGACACGATCACGAGGGCAGGATCGAGACGGTCGATGCGCGTGATCATGTGGTGGCGGAAGCCGGGACAGCCCGTGTCGGGGCCGTTCGTCACCACGTCCCAGACCGTCACGTCGGCCACGGGACACCCGTAGTTCATGAGGGCGACGAGTCGCCACTTCGCCGCCTCCGCGATCGCGTCGAGCGGAGGGAACCACATGAGCGCGTGCGAATCGCCGAACAACACCATCGTGTGCCGGCCGTGCGGATCGCCGAACACGCACGTGGGCTCGTCGTCCTGTCCCGAGATGCACGGGATGAGCGAGGGATAGGCGGTCAACGGATCGTCCGAGCTCGCCGACGACAGCGGCGGGGTGACGTCGGTCGGCAGCGCGGCGATCGACGGGGCCGCGGCGACCAGCGCCGCGACCTGCGCGGGCGTGCCCGGCGCGGTGGTCGCTGCGGCCTGCACGAGCGAGGCGAGCGTCACGACAGCCGCCACAGCCACACCGACGCCGGCGCGCGACCATCGCACGGTTGAATCCTATGGCCCGGAGGCGTCGCGACGAGGTCGGGCCAGGTGGCACGGCCGCTCGATGCCCCGGCTCAGTCCGGGCTGGCCGCCCCCAGCGTCCTCGCGAAGCTCGGCGGGATGACGAGGTCGCCGGGGCCGAGCTCGTCGAGGGAGCCATGCCCGAGCCCGAGCATCGCCGAGTCCAGGCCGCCCCGGAGGATGTCGAGCACGTTCTCCACGCCGGCCTGGCCGTTCGCCGCCAGCCCCCACAGGTAGGCGCGGCCGATCATCACGGCGCGGGCACCGAGGGCGAGCGCCTTGGCCACGTCCCCGCCCCGTCGGACCCCGCCGTCGAGGAGCACCTCGATCTCCGCGCCCACCGCGTCGGCGATGGCGGGGAGCACGCGGATCGTCGCGGGCGTGCCGTCGAGGTTGTTGCCGCCGTGGTTGGACACCGAGATGGCGGTGACGCCGGCATCGACCGCACGCCGGGCGTCGTCGAGGCGGACGATCCCCTTCAGCATGAACGGCCCGCCCCACTCCCGCCGCATCCACGCCACGTCCTCCCACGTCGGCGGCGGGGTCTGCATCCACTCGCCGTACGCGCCGAAGAAGGTGGGGGCCGGCTGCCCGGGCTCGGCCAGGTTGGGCGTCGTGAGGTCGGGGAGCCGACCCGTCCTCGCGTAGGAGAGGACCCAGCGGGGCCGGCGGAGCCCCTCGGGGGCGAAGCGCAGGACCGCCCGCAGGTCCAGCCGCTCGGGGATCGACGGGCTGCCCCAGTCGCGTCCGTGCGAGAAGGACCAGTCGAGCGTCACGATCAGGCCGACGACGCCGGCGGCGCGAGCCCGCTCCATCCTGGCGAGGATCTGGTCACGCGTCCCCACCCAGTAGGACTGGAAGAAGGTCTGGGGGTTGGCCGCGACGACGTCTTCGACCGCGCAGCTCGCGAACGAGCTGAGGCCTATCGCGGTCCCCCGCGCCGCGGCGGCGCGCGCGACGGCCACCTCCCCTTCTGGGTGCACGGCCTGCACCCCGGTCGGCGAGAGGACGACGGGGAACGAGATCGGCTGGCCCATCACCGTGGTGGCGAGGTCTCGCTTGTCCGAGAGGCCCGCGACGTGCGGTGCGAAGCCCAGCTCGCTGAACGCCGCGACGTTGTCCTCGGTGGTGAGGCCGCGCTCCGAGCCGGCGACGAGGGCCGCGTAGACCGACGGCGGAAGGCGCTTCTTCGCGCGCTGCTGGGCGATGGCCACGGTCTCGAACCAGCGATTGGACACGATCGTCTCCTCTACCCGGCGCCTCCGTCGGCCGTCGTGGTCTGCTGGAGGTCGTCCATGGCCGACTCGGCGTCCTGGGTGGAGGTGAAGGGACTCGAACCCTCGGCCTCTACATTGCGAACGTAGCGCTCTACCAGCTGAGCTACACCCCCGAAGGAGCAGAGAGACTACCGCAGAACCCCGGCGGGGCCCCTCCGCCGAGCCGTCGCGAGCGCCAGGCGCGGCTCAGCGCGCGGCGGCGATCCGGTCGGACTGCCAGCCGTCGTCGCCCTCGTCGTCGTAGCGAGAGGAGCGGTCCGGGTACGGCGCGATGACGGTCCGGGCGACGGGCGTCAGACGTTCGAGGGCGTCGTTGCCGTACAGGCCCGTGTTGGACGCGTAGAACATGAGCGCGAGGTACCCCGCGAGCGCGAGCACGCAGACAAGCGTGACCGCCCACAGGAGGCCGAGCCCCGGCAGCATCCCGAAGACGAGGGTCGCGGCGGCCACCGCGCCGAGCCCGATGAGGATCCGCTTGCGCCGGGTCCTGGCTCGGGCTGGCGTGAGCACGCGCACCGGGACGTCCTCGTCCTCGTACTCAAGCTCGTCGTCGTAGTCATAGTCGTCGTGGCGCGGGGCGCGCACCGTGCGCTGCGAGCGCGTCGCGTGCAGCGGTGCGGGCTCGGCCCGCGGGTCGTCCCAGGCCCGCTGGTCGGCTTCGTCGACGGCATAGGGGTCCTCGTAGGGATCCTCGTAGCGGTCCTGGAAGCGATCGGCGTGGCGCATGGTGGTGGGCTCCTTTGGGGTCGCGCCGGACGGGAGCAGGACGAGGCGCGGGACTGGGGCAGGTGGAGGTGGCTCCTCCCGCTCGGTCACGCGTCGATCCTCTCCCTCCAGCCGGTACGCCGGTTCGACGAGCTTCGGACCGGTGTGCTCCAGCAGGCGTAGCTGTCGGTGGAACGAGGCGACGGAAGTCGACGGTTTGTGGGTCCGGAGCCACTTCACCACGCCGGGGGCCAAGAGGGCGACCCAGAGCGCGAGGATGATCAGCGCCGGCACCACGGCTACGGCTTCGCCCCCCCTTGTTCCATTGGCGAGCAACGGTACTGAGGAACACGAGAAAAGTGGTGGATTGTCGGCCTCGCAGCCGTCGTCGCGGCTGGTCGTGGCGGCTCTGGTCGTCACCGTCGGATCGCCGCGGCGCGGCACGGAGGCGTCAGCCGTGCAGCCCGCACTCCTCCTTGTCGGTGCCCGACCACCGGCCCGCGCGGCGGGACTCACCGGGAGCGACGGGTCGCGTCACCGGCGCACAGCCGATCGAGGCGTACCCCTTCGACCACAGCGGGTGCTCCTCGAGACCGTGCTCGCGCAGGTACCAGGCGATGTCGTCGTCGGTCCACGACACGATCGGGTTGCACTTGACGAGCCCGAAACGCTCGTCCCACGACACGACCTTCACGTCGGCCCGGGTGGGCGCGTCGACCCGCTTGAGCGCGGTCAGCCATGCATCACGGCCCTCGAGCGCGCCCTGGAGCGGCGCCACCTTGCGCAGCTCGCAGCACCGCTCGGTGCCGCACGGCCACGCCTCGGCCTCAGGACCGGGGGTGGTCGTGGTGAGGTTGACGCCACGCTGCTCGCAGAACCGGTGTGCGAAGTCAAGCGTCTCTGGGAAGTGGTAACCAGTGTCGAGGAAGATCACCTCGAGGTCGGGTTCGCGCGACAGGGCGAGGTCGATGAGGACGAGGTCCTCGAACGAGCACGCCATCGCGACGTTTCCAGAGAACCGTTCGAGCGCCCAGTCGATGACCTCGGTCGGCGCGGCGTTGCGAAGGGCTCGCTCTGCGTCGGCGAGCTCCTCGCGAAGTGTGTCAGTGGGGACGGTCACGGATGCTGGGCCTCCGGACAAAGGGGCCCCGTGACTATAGTGATCGCCGCGGGAACGACGACCAGTGTCCCTCTGGGGACGTCGTGCACCGGACGCCTTCCATGACGACCCACGCCGCGGCACCACGAGTCGACCACCTCGACCTGCTCGAGTCCCACGCGATCTTCATCATCCGCGAGGTCGCCGCGGAGTGCGAGCGGCCCGTGCTGCTGTTCTCGGGCGGCAAGGACTCCGCGGTGCTCCTGCACCTCGCGGTCAAGGCCTTCGCCCCAGCCCTCCTCCCGTTCCCGGTCATGCACGTCGACACGGGCCACAACTTCGACGAGGTGCTCGAGTACAGGGACCGCCAGGCGGCCTCGGCGGGTGCCCGGCTCGTGGTGGCCTCGGTCCAGGCCTCGATCGACGCGGGCCGCGTGATGGACCCGGGCGAGGGCAGTTCGAGGAACCGCATCCAGTCGACCACGCTGCTCGACGCGATCAACGAGCATCGCTTCGACGCGGCGTTCGGCGGGGCGCGCCGCGACGAGGACAAGGCGAGGGCCAAGGAGCGCGTGCTCAGCTTCCGCGACCGCTTCGGTCGGTGGGACCCGCGCCGCCAGCGCCCCGAGCTGTGGCAGCTGTACCAGGGCAAGGTGAACCCCGGCGAGCACCTCCGCGCGTTCCCCCTGAGCGACTGGACCGAGCTCGACATCTGGCAGTACATCGAGCGCGAGCGCATCGAGCTGCCCTCCATCTACTTCGCCCACGAGCGCGACGTCGTGCTCCGCGACGGCATGCTGCTCGCGGTGTCGCGATGGGTCGCGCCGACCGGCATCGAGGTCGCCGAGCGCCGCACGGTGCGCTACCGGACCGTCGGCGACGCCACGTGCACGGGCGCAGTCCTCTCGCAGGCGACGACGGTCGCGGCGATCATCGAGGAGATCGCGACCGCCACGGTGTCCGAGCGCGGGGCCACTCGCGGCGACGATCGCTTCAGCGAGACCGCCATGGAGGACCGCAAGCGCGAGGGCTACTTCTGATGCCGGCCGACGCCATCGTCATGGACCTTCTGCGCTTCGCGACGGTGGGCTCTGTCGACGACGGCAAGTCCACCCTCATCGGGCGGCTCCTCGTCGACACCCGCCAGCTGTTCGACGACCAGCTCGAGGCCGTCGCCCACGCGTCGATGAGCCGCGGGGTGGGCGACCTCGACCTGTCGTTCGTCACCGACGGACTCCGCGCCGAGCGCGAGCAGGGGATCACGATCGACGTCGCCTACCGCTACGCGGCGACCCCGACGCGCAAGTTCATCATCGCGGACTGTCCTGGCCACGTGCAGTACACGCGCAACATGGCGACCGGGGCCTCGACCGCGGACCTCGCGCTCGTCGTCGTGGACGCGACGGCGGGCCTCAAAGAGCAGACGCGCCGGCACCTGTGCATCGCGGCGCTCCTCGGGGTGCGGCGCGTCGTCGTCGCCGCGAACAAGATGGACCTCGCCGAGTGGGCGAAGGACCCCTACGACGCGCTGGTCGCCCAGGTCGACGAGCTCGCCGGGCTCCTGTCGATCGACCCGCCCCTCGTCGTGCCGGTCTCCGCGCTGCACGGCGACTACGTCGTCGAGGCCTCCGAGGCCGCTCCGTGGTACAAGGGTCCGACGGTGCTCGGCGCGCTCGAGGCGGCACCCGCCGGCGGCTGGGCGGGCGAGGGCCTCGTCGGCGCGCGCCTCCCGGTGCAGTGGGTGCTGCGCCACCCGACCGGCAAGCGCACCTACGCCGGCATGGTCGACGGTGCGGCGCTGTACCCGGGCGACACGGTCCACGTGCTGCCCGCAGGCATCGAGACGACCGTGCGCCGGGTGGCGACCGCCGACGGCGACCTCCCGGTGGCACCGGTGGGCCGCTGCGTCGACGTGGACCTGGCTGACGACACCCCGGCGGGCCGCGGCGACCTGCTCGCGACCGCGCCCCTCCCCCAGGTCGTCGACGAGCTCACCGCGACGGTGTGCTGGTTCGGTGAGGAGCCCCTGACCGCCGGCCAGCGGTTCCGGGTGAAGCACACGACAAGGACGACGGTGGGGTTCGTGGACCACGTCTTGAAGCGCCTCGACGTCAACCGCCTCACCCTCGAGGACGCCGACGCCCTGGAGGCGAACGACATCGGGGTCATCTCGCTCACGACGGCCGACCCCCTCGTCGTCGACGCCTACACCTCGAACCGGATCACCGGCAGCTTCGTGCTGGTCGACGAGCGCACCAACGCGACCCTCGCCGGCGCGATGGTGGGCGCGCCGAGCTTCGCGCGCGCGCCCGTTCGCTAGACCGCCGTCCCCACCACCATCGCGATCCCCGCGACGAGGACCGCCAGCCCCGCGAGCTCCGTCCCGCGCAGCATGCGCCGCGCCGCGGCCACGTCGACGCCCCCGGCGTGCAGCGCCGACGCCACCGCGTGCTGGGCGGGGAACGCGACCCCCTCGAGGCACCACGCCGCGAGCGCCCACGCCACGAGGCCGACGGCGACGAACCACGTCGCAAACGAGTAGGTCCCGCGCGAGAGTGCGAGGAGGCCGACGCCGCTCAGCGGCACGAGGTGGACCACCCTGCCGGCGAGCTCGCGGCGCCCGGTGAACGAGCGAGCAGCGGTCGGCGCCAGCTCGCCGCCGCGCAGCGCGGCAGCGGCCGCGGACCGCAGCACGAGCAGGACCACGAGCGTGCTGATCGCGAGCAGCGAGTGGACGACGACCAGGACGTCGAACCCCTTCGTCGTCTCGGCGGTCGCGATCACGTGGCGAGCAGCTCGTCCACCGCGGTGTAGGGGTCGCGCTCTCCCGCGGCGACGCCGCGAGCCGCATCCTCGAAGCGCGCGGAGCTGACCACGTCGTCGACCGAGCGCGCGAGCCTCGCGGCCACGAGGCGGCGAAGGAGCCCTACGGCGCGGTCGTGGCGGCGCGTCACGTCGCTCCCCGCGCGCCCGTGCGCACGAAACGCCTCGATGGCGCCGAGGAGCTCGTCGGTGCCCGTGCCGTCCGTCGCGACGGTGTCGACGATGGGCGGCCGCCACCCGTCCTCGCGGCTCGTCCCGAGGTCGAGCATGCTCGAGAGGTCCCGCCTCGCCTCGGGGGCCCCGGGACGGTCGGCCTTGTTCACGACGAACACGTCGGCCACCTCGAGCAGTCCCGCCTTGGCGGCCTGCAGCGCGTCGCCCCAGCCCGGGGTCACGACGACCACGGTGACGTCGGCCGTCGCTGCGACCTCGAGCTCGACCTGGCCGACGCCGACGGTCTCGACGATGACGAGCCCGAAGCCCGCTGCGCCGAGCACCGCGAGGGCGTCGGGGACCGCGATCGAGAGCCCGCCGAGGTGCCCGCGCGACGCGAACGACCGGATGAACACACGCGCGTCGAGCGCGTGGTCCTGCATCCGGACCCGGTCCCCGAGGATCGCGCCGCCACTGCGCGGCGAGGACGGGTCGACGCACAGCACGCCGAGCTGGTCGACCGGCGCCGTCGCCCCGTCGCGCACGAATCGCTCCAGCGCCGCGGTGATCAGCCGGTCGACGAGCGTGGACTTCCCCGCGCCAGGCGCCCCGGTGACGCCCACCGAGAAGGCGCGCGCCGACGTCCAGGTGGCTGCGGCGACCGTGCGCGCGGCGCGCGTGTCGTTCTCGACGAGGGTGAGGAGGCGGGCGAGCGCCACGCGATCGCCCGTGCGCGCGTCGGCGAGCAGTCGATCAGGGGCTCGCGCCCCCGTCACACGCGCTCCACGTCAGCGCCGAGCGAGCGCAGGGCGCCGGCGAGGTCCTCGTAGCCGCGCTCCACGTGCGCCGCGTTCGCGACGACGGTCTCGCCGTCCGCGACAAGCCCCGCGAGCACGAGGGCGGCCCCGGCGCGGACGTCCGTGGCGCGCACCGACGCCCCCTTCAGCCGCTCGACCCCGCGGATCACGACGTGGTGGCCCTCGGTGGTCACCTCGGCGCCCAGGCGCTCGAGCTCCTCGACGTAGCGGAACCGCCCGGCGAAGAGGTTCTCCGTGACGATCGAGGTGCCGTCGGCGATCGAGAGGGTGGCGACGAGCAGCGGCTTGTAGTCCGTGGCCACCCCCGGGTACGGGAGGGTGGCCACGTCGCAGGCGCCCGGTCGCGCCGGCCCCTTGGCAGTGATCCCCTCCTCGCCGGCGACGTCCGCGCCGATGGTGGCGAGCTTGCGCAGGAGGGTCTCCATGTGGTCCCGGCGCGCGTCGGCGACGGTGACCTCGCCGCCGGTGATGGTCGCCGCGGCGAGGTACGTGGCGGCGACGACGCGGTCGGCGACGACCTCGTGGTCGGCGGGCCGCAGCGACTCGACGCCCTCGATCACGAGACGCGACGTCCCGAGCCCGCTCACCTCGGCGCCCATCTCGTTCAGCATCGCGGCCAGGTCCTCGACCTCTGGCTCGCGCGCGGCGTTGTCGATTACCGTCGTCCCCTCGGCGGTGACCGCCGCCATGAGCAGGTTGTCCGTCGCGGTGTGGCTCGGGTACTCGAGCGTGAAGCGGGCGCCGCGCAGCCGCCCCGGCGGGGGCGTCACCGCCTCGATGACGCCGCGGTGCACGCGTAGGTCCGCGCCCATCGCGCCGAGGCCCTCGAGGTGGAAGTTCACCGGACGGGCGCCGAAGTCGTCGCCGCCCGGCAGCGGCAGGGTCGCCTCCCCGGTGCGGGCGAGCAGCGGGCCGAGCACGACGATCGAGGCGCGCAGCTGCTCCACGTACGTCGCGGGAGCCACCGTCGTGAGGCGGGAGGCGCCGGGCACCCCGATCGACAGCTCGTGGTCGCCCGCCCAGTGGACACGGCAGCCCAGCTCGACGAGCACCGAGGCCATCGTGTCGACGTCGGTGATCCGGGGGACGTTGCGCAGCCGGTGCATGCCCTCGGCGAGGAGGCACGCGGCCATCTCCTTCAGCACGGCGTTCTTCGCGCCGCCCGCACGGACCGTCCCGTGGAGCGGACCCGAGGGGCGCACGACAAACCGGCTCACGAACAGAAGTTAGGCCGTGGCGGCGCGCCGGCTGGGTGTGCAGGCACGACAAGCCGGCGGCGTGGGGGGTCCGCGACCGCCCGGTGCGGCCCGAGCGGACCCAAAGTAATCTTCACCGATGACCACCCACCCCCAGAAGGCGCCGGACCGCAACCTCGCGCTGGACCTGATCCGCGTGACCGAGGCGGCCGCGATGGCGTCGTCGAGGTTCATGGGGCGCGGCGACAAGAACGGCGCCGACGGGGCGGCCGTCAACGCCATGCGGACCGTGCTCGCGTCGGTGCCCATGGACGGCGTGGTCGTCATCGGCGAGGGCGAGAAGGACGCGGCCCCGATGCTCTTCAACGGGGAGCGGATCGGCGACGGCACGCCGCCTCAGGTGGACATCGCCGTCGACCCGATCGAGGGGACGACGCTCGTGGCCAAGGGCCGTGCCGGCGCGCTCGCCGTCATCGCCCTGTCCGAGCGGGGCACCATGTTCGATCCAGGTCCGTGCGTCTACATGGAGAAGATCGCGGTCGGGCCGAGGGGCCGTGGCGCGATCAGCATCAAGAAGAGCCCGACGGAGAACCTCCACGCCCTCGCCGACCAGCTCGAGCAGCCCGTGCGCGACCTGATCGCGGTCATCTTGGAGCGCGACCGCCACGACCTGCTCGTCGAGGAGGTCCGCGCCGCGGGCGCGCGCGTGCGGCTCATCTCTGACGGCGACGTGGCCGGCGCCATCTCGACGGCCTGGGACGAGTCCGACGGCGACATCCTCTTCGGCATCGGCGGGACGCCCGAGGGCGTGATCGCCGCGGCGGCGCTCAAGTGCCTCGGGGGCGAGATCCAGAGTCGCCTGTGGCCACGCAACGCCGACGAGCGGAGCGCGGCGAAGGCGGCCGGCTACGACCTCGACAAGGTCCTCATGACCGACGACCTCGTCGGCGGGGACAACTGCTTCTTCTCGGCCACGGGCATCACCGACGGCGAGCTGCTCCGGGGCGTGCGATTCCACGACCACGGCGCCTCGACCCAGAGCCTCGTCATGCGCTCGCTGTCGGGCACGGTGCGCAAGGTCGACGGCTTCCACCGCCTCGACAAGCTCCAAGAGATCAGCTCCGTCGCCTACTGATCGGTCGGCCACCTCGGCGGCCGACGGTGCCAGCGCGGTGCCGGGCGCTACTGGACGCTGACGGCCTGGGTCGCCTCGAGGCGCAGCTCGGCCCTCGCGAGGGCGCGCTCGGCGGCGGCGCGCTCGACACCGGCCTCCTCGTCGTCGCGGGCGGCGACGGCGGCGAGCCGCGCGGTGGCGGCGTCCCTCGCGGCCTGGGCCCGTGCGGCGTCGATCGCCCCGACGGGCTCGGCGACCCCGGCGAGCAGGGTGACCCGCGTCGAGCGCTCGGACCCCGTCGCGTCCTCGACGAGGCCGACGGCCGCGCCGGGGGCCGTCGCGACCTGGACGAACCCGCCGTGCACGCAGAACGACTCGGTCGTGTCGTCGGGCCGCTCGATGCGGACGACGAACGGCACGACGTCGCCCACGAGGGGCGTGTGACCCGCGAGGACGGTGAGGTCGCCCTCCGAGGTTCGCAGCATGACCGCCGTGGCCGGTCCCGCGAACAGCGCGGCCTCGGGGGTCACGAGCTCTACGCCGAAGGTGCTCGAGTCGCTCACCTCACGCCTCGAGCTCGCGCGCCTTGGCGAGCACCCCCTCGACGCCGCCGACGTTGAGGAACGCCTGCTCGGCGACGTCGTCGAGGTCGCCCTTGATGAGCGCCTCGAAGCTCTCGACAGTCTCTTGGATCGGGGTGTAGATGCCCTTGATCCCGGTGAACACCTCGCCGACGAAGAACGGCTGGGACAAGAACCGCTGGATCTTGCGCGCCCTCGACACCGTCACGCGGTCCTCCTCGGACAGCTCGTCGAGCCCGAGGATCGCGATGATGTCCTGCAGCTCGCGGTAGCGCTGGAGGATCTGCTGGACGCCGCGGGCGACCTGGTAGTGCCGCTCGCCCACGATCTCGGGGGCGAGGATGTTCGACGTCGACGCCAGCGGGTCGACCGCGGGGTAGATGCCGAGCGCAGCGATCTGGCGGGAGAGCTCCGTCGTCGCGTCGAGGTGGGTGAACGTCGTGAACGGCGCGGGGTCCGTGTAGTCGTCCGCGGGCACGTAGACCGCCTGCAGCGAGGTGATCGACCGCCCCTTGGTGGAGGTGATCCGCTCTTGGAGCTCGCCCATCTCGTCGGCGAGGGTGGGCTGGTAGCCGACCGCCGACGGCATGCGGCCGAGCAGCGTCGAGACCTCCGAGCCTGCCTGGACGAACCGGAAGATGTTGTCGATGAAGAGGAGCACGTCCTGGTTCTTCACGTCGCGGAAGTACTCGGCCATCGTCAGCGCGGCGAGCCCGACGCGGAGGCGGACGCCGGGCGGCTCGTCCATCTGGCCGTAGACGAGGGCTGCCTTCTCGATGACGCCGGACTCCTGCATCTCGAGCAGGAGGTCGGTGCCCTCCCTCGTGCGCTCCCCCACGCCCGCGAACACCGAGACGCCCTCGTGGTGCGTGGCGACGCGGTTGATCATCTCCATGATGATGATCGTCTTGCCGACGCCCGCCCCGCCGAACAGGCCGATCTTGCCGCCCTGGACGTAGGGCTCGAGCAGGTCGATGACCTTGATGCCGGTCTCGAACATCTGGCTGCGCGGTTCGAGCTGGTCGAACGCCGGCGCGTCGCGGTGGATCTCCTAGTAGTCGTCGACCTCCCCGATGTCGTCGGTGTCGAGGGGCTGGCCGAGCACGTTGAACACGTGGCCCAGGACCGCGTTGCCAACGGGCACGGTGATGCCGCGCCCGGTCTGGCGCACGACGGCGCCCCGGACGAGGCCGTCGGTGGGCTGCATGCAGACACAGCGGACCCGGCCATCGCCGATCTGCTGGGCGACCTCGGCGGTGACGGTGAGCTGCTTGCCGTCGAGCTCGACGTCCATCTCGACGGCGTGGTTGATCTCGGGCAGGGCGTGGGGAGGGAACTCGACGTCCACGACCGGGCCCGTGATGGCCACGACCCGGCCGGTCTCGAGCTTGGTCGGCGTGTCGGTGGCGGTGGTCATGCATGCTCCTTTTCGGTGCGCAGCGCCTCTGCGCCGCCCACGATCTCCATGATCTCGGTCGTGATCGCGTCCTGGCGGGCGCGGTTCACCTCTCGGGTGAGCAGGCGGACCAGCTCGTCGGCGTTCTCCGTCGCGGCCGCCATGGCGCGCTGCTGGAGGGTGTGGAAGGCCGCCGCCCCCTCCAAGAGGGCCGTGAACACCTCCGACTCGAGCGCGGCGGGCGCCAGCACCTCGAGCAGCTGCTCGGCGTCAGGCTCGAACTCGGTGTAGCCCTCCGCCCCGCGGGTCTCCTCGGCCAGCGCCGCCTCGTCGGGGGCCGGCAGGGGCAGCAGCTGGCGCGCCTCGACGGCCTGGCTCGCAGAGGAGCGGAAGCGCTTCGAGACGAGCACGACCTGGTCGATCGTCTCGGCGGCGAAGCCCGCGCCCGCGACCGCGGCCACCTCCCTCGCGTCGGCGTAGGTGGGGCGGTCGGAGAACCCCGGGAAGCTGTGCGCCACCTCGATGCCGCGGAACGCGAGGTAGCTGATCGCCTTCTTGCCGACGGCCACCACCGTCGTCTCGGCCCCCTCGGCGCGCAGCCGGGCAAGCTCGTGCTCGGCGGCGCGGAGCACCGACGAGTTGTAGGGGCCCGACAGCCCGCGATCCCCAACGATCACCACCAGCAGCGCGCGTCGCACCTGCTCGGGCGTGCCGAGCAGCTTGGCCGCCGCGTTCGGGTCCCCCGCCGCGGCCTCCACGATGATCCTCGCCATGCCCTCGCGGTAGGGGCGGTTGGCGGCGATGCGGGCCTGGGCGCGCGCGATCTGGGACGCGGCGATGAGCTCCATCGCCTTGGTGATCTTGCGCGTCGACCGCACGCTTCGGATCCGCCGTCGGAGCTCGCGCTCCTTGCCGCCTGCCATCGAGATGCCCCTTAGACCGCGGTGTCGAAGGCGCCGAGGAACGTGGTGAGCGCCGCGTCGAGGGCATCGGTCTCCGGCAGCGTGCCCGTGTCGCGGATCTGGGCCAGCAGCTCGGGGTGCTGGGAGCGGAAGAACGCGAGCAGCTCGGCCTCGAAGCGTCGAACCTCGCTCACCGGCACCGTGTCGGCCCAGCCGCGCGTGGCGGCGTAGATGACGATGACCTGCTCGTCGACGGGCACCGGGGCGTTGAGGGGCTGCTTCAGCAGCTCGACGAGCCGGTAGCCGCGGTCGAGCTGGGCCTGGGAGGCGCGGTCGAGCTCGGAGCCGAAGGTCGCGAAGCTCTCGAGGTCGCGGAACTGCGCGAGGTCGATCTTGAGGCTCCCGTTGACCGCCCGCATGGCCTTGATGGTCGCCGCGTTGCCGACCCGCGAGACCGAGTTGCCGACGTCGATCGCGGGGCGCACGCCTGAGTAGAACAGGTCGGCTTGCAAGAAGACCTGGCCGTCGGTGATCGAGATGACGTTCGTCGGGATGTACGCCGAGATGTCCCCCGCCTTGGTCTCGATGATCGGGAGCGCGGTCAGGGAGCCGCCGCCGAGCTCGTCGGAGAGCTTCGCCGCACGCTCGAGGAGCCGGCTGTGCAGGTAGAAGACGTCGCCGGGGTACGCCTCGCGGCCCGGCGGGCGGCGCAGCAGCAGGGAGATCTGCCGGTAGGCCTCGGCCTGCTTCGACAGGTCGTCGTAGACGATGAGGGCGTGCTCGCCGTGCTCCATCCAGTGCTGTCCCATCGCACAGCCGGCGTAAGGAGCGAGGAACTTGTAGGGCGCGGGGTCGCCGGCCGAGGCCAGGACGACCACGGTGTACTCGAAGGCGCCGAACTCCTCGAGGATCCGCACCGTCTGGGCGACCGAGCTGTTCTTCTGGCCGACCGCGACGTAGATGCACTTCACGCCCTGGCCCTTTTGGTTCAGGATCGTGTCGATCGCGACGGTCGTCTTGCCCGTCTTGCGGTCCCCGATGATGAGCTCGCGCTGACCGCGCCCGATGGGCGTCATCGCGTCGATCGCCTTGATCCCGGTCTGCAGCGGCTGGGAGACCGGCTGGCGCCCGGTGATCCCGGGGGCCTGGACCTCCATGCGGCGCGTCTCGGTCGTCGCGATCGGGCCCTTCCCGTCGAGGGGCTCGCCGAGCGCGCTCACGACCCGTCCGAGCAGCGCGTCGCCCACGGGGATGGAGAGGATCCGCCCCGTCGCGCGCACGACCTGCTCCTCTTCGAGCCGGTCCACGCTGCCGAGGACGACCGCGCCGATCGACTCCTCGTCGAGGTTCATCGCGAGGCCGACCGTGCCGTCCTCGAACTCCAGCAGCTCGTTGACCGCCACGCGCGGCAGCCCGGACACCCGGGCGATGCCGTCGCCGACCTCGATGATGCGCCCGATCTGCTCGGCGCCCACCTCGGGCGTGTACTCGTCGACGTGGCGCTTGAGCGCCTCGGTGATCTCCGACGCGGTGATCGTCAGCTCGGGCATCAGGTCGCTCCTTGGGTTGCGTTCGTCGTGTCGAAGGTGCGATGGGCACCGTGGTCCGAGGTCAGGTGCTCGCGGAACGCCTCGAGGCGCCCCCGTGCCGTCGCGTCGACGCGCACGTCGCCGACCTCCACGAGCACGCCGCCGAGGAGCTCGGGCGCGAGGGCCACCTCGAGCTCGACGGGCCGCCCGACGAGCGTCCGCAGCGTGTCGGCCAGCCGGATGCGCGTCGCCTCGTCGATCTCTCGGGCTGCGGTCACGCGCGCGACGCGCCACCCCCGCTCCTCGGCCACGGCGTCGACGAGCCACTCGAGCGTGCCGAGCAGGTCGCGGGGGCGGCCGCCCTCGACCGCGTAGATCGCGAGCCGCAGGGTGACGGGGTTCGCCCGGCCGGCGAGCAGGGCACTCACCAGCTTGGCGCGCTCCGCCGGCGGCACGTCGCGGTTCGTCAGCGCGTTGCGGAGCGGGGCGCTCGTCTCGATCGCCCTCGCCCAGTGGAAGAGGTCGTCCTCGACGCCGTCGAGGGTCTCCACGGGCTCGTCCTCGAACACGGCGGCGGCGTACCCGCCGACGCGGCGCCGCGACGCGAGCACCGAGAGCGGGGGCTCGTCGGCCACCGTGCCCTCGGCCACGGCTCGGGCGCGCAGCGCGCCCTCGGTGATCGAGGCGGGGACGTCCTGTGCGGGTGAGGAGTACGCGGCGTAGGCGGCGATCCGCACGGCGGGCGCCGACAGCTTGCCGTCGAGCAGGTCCGTCACGACCGCGCGTCGCGGCCCAGGGGCGATCGACGTGTCGGTCAGCGCGGCGCGGAGCGCAGGTTCCGACGACACCGCGGCCTCGAGCGCCGCCAGCTCGCCGGCGACGCTGCGGCGCGCCTCCGCGTCGAGCCCGCCGAGGACCGCGGCCTCGTACCCCATGAGCGACGGGTTCATAGGGTCTGACCGACGCCCTTTCGTGACTCCTCGGTGAGTGCGGCGATCGCCTCGTCGATGAGGTCTCGGTGCGACTCGGCGTTGATCTCGCGGCCGACGACCTTGCTCACGACCTCGATCACGACCTCGCCCAGCCGGGCTGCGGCCTCGTCGACGGCACGCTGGCGCGCGACCTGGACCTCGGCGGCGGCGGCGGCCACGATGCGGTCGTACTCGGACTGCGCGCGCCCCACGGCATCCGCACGGAGCTGGTCTGCGGTCTCCTGGGCCATCGCCACGATCTCTCGGGCCTGGCTCCGCGCCTCCTCGAGGACGTGGTGCCGCTCGTCGTCGGCGGCCTCGGCGTCCTTGCGCGCGCGCTCGGCCGCCTCGAGGGACGACTGGATCTGACCCTGGCGCTCCTCCATGGCCTTGTTGAGGGGTGGCAGGAGGTACTTGTAGAACAAGAAGATCAGGACGAGCACGACCGCGAGCTCGACGAAGAACGTCGCGTTCGGTAGCAGGAACAGGCTGGCGAGCATGGTCTAGGGGCTCCTTCGGGCGCGCGGCCAGGTCACCGTCGTGCTCAGTGCTTCGAGAACACGTAGATGAACACGACCATGAAGAGCAGGTTGATGAAGTACATGGCCTCGACCAGTCCGACCGTGAGGAAGAAGTAGGTCCTCGCCTTCGACTCCACCTCGGGTTGCCGGGCGATAGCAGCGATCGTCTGGGAGCCCGCGAGGCCGTCGCCGACGGCCGCGCCGATCGCGCCGCCGCCGAGCGCGAGCCCGCCGCCGACGAGTGCGCCGGCCGTGCGGATCGCGGTGTCCACCGTGTTTGTAGCCATGTGCATCCTTCCTTTGGTTGTGAGAGAGGTCAGTGGTCCTTGGCGGTCGCCATGCCGAGGTACATGATCGTGAGCAGCGCGAAGATCAGTGCCTGGATGGTGCCGATCAGGAGGGTGTCGAACGGCTTCCAGATCGCCGTCCAGGCCGCGGTGAGCACGGCACCGCCGACCGCGCCGAGGATCTGGGCCCCCACGACCGAGACGACCGTGATCATGAGCGCGCCGGCGAACAGGTTCCCGAAGAGCCGGAACGTGAGCGTGATCGGCTTGGTGATCTCTTCGATCACGTTGATGGGGGTCATCGGCCAGTAGGGCTTCGCGTAGTGGCGGAAGTACCCGCCCCATCCGCGCGTGCGCACTGAGAGCGCGTGGCAGAGGACGAAGACCACGAGCGCCATGGCCAGGGGGAGGTTGACGTCGGACGTGGGCGCCGGGAGGAGCTCCTGGCTGACGCCGACCTGGAGGGTGGAGGGCAGGAACTCGATCCAGTTGCAGACCAGGATGAAGAAGAAGAGCATCACGCCGAGCGGGACGAACCGCTCGCCTGCGTCGCCCATCGACGAGCTCGTCAGGTCCCGGACCTGGTCGACGAGGTACTCGAAGAACAGCTGCAGCTTGCTTGGCCTCCCCGCGGTCACCCTCGCCCGCATCCGGAAGCCGAGGCCGAGGACGATGGCCGCGGCCACGAGGGTCGCGAAGATGACATAGGTGTCGAAGGTGAGCCCGAAGAGCTTGAAGGTGGGCTGGTCGCCGATCGTGATCGACGGACCCGTCGCCATCAGGACTCTCACGCCACGCCTCCCTGGGCGAGCATCGCCCCGACCACGTTGCCCACGAATGCCAGCTGGAAGATGACCAGCCCGACAACGATACCGATCCCGAGCGGCGCCTCGACAATGACGAGCACCAGCACCACCGCGGTGATCAGCGCGAGTCGCAGCATGGTCCGGGAGCCGACCATCCGGCGCAGCGCCTTGTTCGACGCCTCTGTGTCGACGTCCGTGTGCGACACCTGCCGGTCGATCGCGCGCACGTTGAGGAAACCGATGGCGACACCGAGGGCGACGCCCACCGCGGAGAGGGGCGGCGCCACGAGCAGCGCCACGACGACCCCGCCGACGCCGAGCACGATCGCCGACACCGTGAGGCGTCGCAGGAGCGACTTGAAGACGTTGGGCTCGAGCGCGCCGAGGATGTTCACTCCGCGCTCACAGGTACCGCCGGACGAGGGCGATCGTGGAGGCCGCGGCCGCGGCGCACCCGAGCACGACCCCGAGGAGCAGGCAGATGGGCGACGTCCCGAAGGCGCTGTCCGCCCAGAGCCCCAGGGCGACGAACACGCCCACCGTGCAGGCGATCGTGGCCCCGAGTGCGGCGAAGGCGGCCATGCCCGGCAGGTCGCGCGCGGACGTGTCCCGGTCGGGGTCGGCCGCGCTCAACGGGGGCTCTGGCAATGGGTGTCACGGGTCCGCCTCGGGTTCACGAAGCGGGTGTTCGGCCGTCAGACACGGCGAAAACTATTGCATCTCCTTGGGAAAACCGCCACTTGACGAGGAGGCCACGGGCGCGGGGGGTGGGTCGTTCGTGGCGTTGCGCTTGAGGCCCGGGTGGAACCACGTGTAGAGGGCCACGCCCATCGCGGCGACCCCCACCGGGATGAAGACGTTGACGCGCGGCTCGTACAGCGGGAACAGGATCATCCCCGAGAGCAGCGCCGTCCACAGCCACAGGATCACGACGGTGCGTCGGTGCCCGTGGCCGAGGCGGAGCAGCCGGTGGTGGATGTGGTCCTTGTCGGCGTTGTGGAAACCCTGGCCCGACGCGGTGCGTCGCACGATCGCGAAGGCCGTGTCGACCAGGGGCACGCCCAGGATCAAGATCGGGATGAGCAGCGGCGCGAAGAAGAAGTAGGTCACCCCGCTCGCCTGTGTCGAGCGCCCGCCGATGAGCATCGTCGACGCGCTCATGAGCACGCCGAGGAGCAGCGCCCCGGCGTCGCCCATGAACAGTCGCGCGGGGTGGAAGTTCGACGGGAGGAAGCCGAGGCAGAGCCCGCAGGTCGCCGCGGCGACGAGCGGGCCGATGTTGGGCTGGTTGAGCAGCTGCAGCGACTCGAGGCGCAGCCCGTAGATGCACAGCGTGCCGGACGCGATCGCGACGATGCCCGCGGCCAGTCCGTCGAGGCCGTCGATGAGGTTGATCGCGTTGGTGATCGCGATCACCCACAGCGCGGTGATGAGCGGGAGGATCCCCGGACCCAGGGCGAGCACGCCCGAGAAGGGGATCTTGAGCTGCCACATGGTCACGCCGCCGAAGTACAGGACGCAGGCAGCGAGCACCTCGCCAGCGACCTTGGCGGGGGCGGACATGCTGCGCATGTCGTCGATCAGGCCGACGACGAGGATGACCGCGCACGCGAGCACGACGCCGATGACCTCGTTCGTCGACACGTAGAGGCCGTGCAGCGCCGGGATGAATGCGCCCAGGCCGATCGCGACGCACAGCCCCGAGAACATCGCCACGCCGCCGCCGTAGGGCGTGATGCGCAGGTGCACGGAGCGATCACTCGGGACGCAGACGTAGCCCACCTTCCGCGCGATCTGCCTCGCGGGAACCGTCATGACCGCCGTTGTGACCGCCGCGGCGAGCGCGACCAGGGCGTACCAGGCGACGTCGCTCATCAGGAGCCCGGGACGCCGGCGGGGTAGGGCGCGAACGCGCCGCACAGCGCCGTCACCTCGTCGCGGACGCGCGCCTGCACCGCGTCGTCGCCGCGCCCGCGCAGCGAGCGCGCGAGCAGCGAGGCGACCTGGCGCATCTCGCCGATCCCCATGCCCGCGGTCGTCTCCGCGGCGCTCCCGAGCCGCAGGCCCGAGGTGACGAAGGGGCTCCGGGGGTCGTCGGGGATCTGGTTGCGGTTGAGCGTGATGCCGGCGAGGTCGAGGACCTCCTGGGCCTCCTTGCCGGTGAGCTCGGTGTCGAAGTCGCGCAGGTCGACGAGGAGGAGGTGGTTGTCGGTGCCGCCCGTGACGAGGCGGAAACCCTCCTCTTCGAGCGCAACGCCGAGCGCGGCCGCGTTCGAGACCACGTCGCGTGCGTAGCGGGCGAATGCCGGCGTGGCCGCCTCTCTGCACGCGACGGCCTTTGCGGCGATCACGTGCTCGAGGGGCCCGCCCTGCAGCCCCGGGAAGACCGAGCTGTCGATCGCCTTGGCGTGCGCCTCGCGGCAGACGATCGCGCCGCCCCGTGGGCCACGGAGCGTCTTGTGGGTCGTGAACGTGACGACGTCGGCATAGGGCACGGGGCTCGGGTGCACGCCCCCGGCGACGAGGCCCGCCACGTGCGCCATGTCGAACATGAGGTAGGCACCGACCTCGTCGGCGATCTCGCGGAACGCCTCGGCGTCGAGCAGCCTCGAGTAGGCCGTCGCGCCGGCGACGATGAGGCGCGGGCGCTCGGCCTTGGCGCGATCGCGGACCTGGTCGAAGTCGATGCGCTCGCCGGTGCCCGGGCCGTCGGCGTCCCTCGGCGTCACGCCGTAGGCGACGAACCGCCAGAACTTGGAGGTGATCGACGCGGGTGAGCCGTGTGTGAGGTGGCCCCCGTGGTCAAGCCGCATCGCGAGCACCGTGTCCCCGGGCTCGAGCAGCGCCTGGTAGGCGGCGAGGTTCGCCGAGGCGCCGGCGTGGGGCTGCACGTTCGCGTGGTCCGCGCCGAACAAAGCGGTCATGCGGTCCCGGGCGAGGTCCTCGACCTCGTCGATCACGCGGTTGCCGCCGTAGTAGCGCCGGTGCGGGTAGCCCTCCGAGTACTTGTTGGTGAGCACCGAGCCAGTGGCTTGGAGGACCGCGGGTGACGCGAAGTTCTCGCTCGCGATGAGCTGGAGGGTCCGCTGCTGTCGGTCGAGCTCCTCGGCCACGAGCGCTGCGATCTCAGGGTCCCCGGCGAGGGAGGAGAGCCTCGCCCCGCTGATGTCGTCGGCCACGCGCGCTCCTAGTGCTCGAGGGGGATCGTGTTGAGGTCGTCGAGAGCCGCCAGCTTGTTGAGCCGTACGAGGTGGCGGCCCAGCGCGGGCACGGCGTCGAGCCAGGCGTCGACCGCGTCGAGCGCGACGGCCGGGCCGACGGTCCGCGCCCCGAGGCACAGGACGTTCGCGTGGTTGTGCTCGCGGGCGAGCCGCGCGGTCGTGACGTCGGGCGCGTGCACGGCGCGGATCCCCGCGATCTTGTTCGCCGCGATCGACATGCCCACCCCCGTCCCGCAGACCGCGACGCCGAGGTCCGCGTCCCCGTGGGCGACCTCGCGGCCGATCGCCGCCCCGTAGTCGGGGTAGTCGACGGCGCCTTCGGTGCCGTCGCAGCCGAGGTCGATCAACTCGAAGCCGCGGTCCTTCAGGTGCTCGGCGATCGTCTGCTTGAGGGCGACGCCGGCGTGGTCCGAAGCGACCGCGATCCGCATCGAGGGAACCCTACCGTGGCCCGTTCCGCACCCACGTCCGTCCCCGACATACTTTGCGCGTGCCGCTCGACCCACGCACGCCGGTCGTCGCCGGCGTCGGCCAGCTCACCCACCGACCGAGTCCACACGATCCGTCGACCTGGACCGAGCCGCTCAGATTGATGGCCGACGCCCTCGCGCGCGCGGGCGACGACGCGTCGGGGAGGCATGCGGGGCGCTCCGCGCTACTCGAGCGCCTCGACGTCCTGACGGCGATCCCGTCGTTCGTCTGGTCGGTGCACGACCCCGCCGTCGCCGTCGCCGACGCCCTCGGCCTCTCCCCCGCCGCGACGCGCGTGACCTTCCCCGGCGGCACCGTGCCGCAGCGCGCGCTGTTCGACGCCGCGCGGAGGATCGCCGCCGGCGAGCTCGAGGTCGCCGCCATCGTCGGTGCGGAGGCGATGAAGAGCCGCGACCTCGCGCGTCGCGCGGGCGGTCGCGCGGCGTGGCACGCCCAGGGCGACGACGTGCCCGCCGCCGAGGTCGTCTTCGAGGTCGCCGAGCGCGCGGTCGACGACGACGAGCAGGCCGCCGGACTCGCGCTCCCCGTGCACACCTACGCCCTCTTCGAGCACGCGCTGCGTCGGTCGGCCGGCCGGTCGCGCGAGGAGCACGCAACCCGGCTCGGGGCGATCGCCGCAAGGATGAGCTCCGTCGCCGCCACGAACGACGCGTCGTGGCTCCGCGAGCCCGTCGAGCCGTCCGCGGTCACCACGCCGACGGCGACGAACCGGATGGTGTCGTACCCCTACACGAAGCTGCTCACCTCCAACGTCATCGTGGACATGGGGGCAGCCCTCATCGTCTGCTCGCTCGGCGCGGCTCGCAGGGCCGGCGTGCCCGACGAGCAGCTCGTCTTCCCGCAGCGCGGCGCGTTCGCGAAGGAGCAGTGGCTCGTCACCACCCGCCAGGAGCTCTCCACGTCGCTCGCGATGCGCGCGTGCGTGCGCGCCCTGTTCGGCGAGGTCCACCCGTCGGCCGGCGAGCTGGCACTCCTGGACCTGTACAGCTGCTTCCCGTCGGCGCTCCAGATGGGCGCCGACGCACTTGGCCTCGACCTCCTGGGCGACGAGCGGCCGCCGACGGTCACCGGAGGGATGACCTTCTTCGGCGGCCCCGGCAACAACTACGTCACGCACTCGCTCGCCACGATGGTCGAGCGGCTCCGGCGCCTCCCCGGGGCGCGGGGCCTCGTCACCGCCCTCGGGTGGTACGCCTCGACCCACGCCTGGGGGACCTACTCGACGACGCCCCCCGAGGGCGGGTTCGCCGCCCACAGCGTCCAGGCCGACGTCGACGCGGCGCCGCTGCGGGCCGTCGACGCGGCATATGAGGGCGTCGCGACCGTCGAGAGCTACACCGTCGGCCACGATCGGGGCGCAGGCCCGACCCGCGCGATCGCCTCGCTGCTCACGCCCGCCGGCGCGCGACGCGTCGTCGCGAGCGACGATGCCACCACCGCCGCCGAGATCGAGGCGGCGGACCCGCTCGGCGGCGCGCTCGAGGTGCGGGCGGGCTCTCTCAGGCTCCACTGAGCGAGGCCAGCACGTCGCGCGCTGGGAGCGCGCCGTCGCGCACCACGACCGGGGAGCGGCCGGTCAGGTCGACCACCGTCGAGACGGCGCCGTCGCGGGTCCCGCCGTCGAGCGCGGCGGCGACGCCGCCGCCGAGGGCGAGCGCAGCCTCGGCGGTCGTCGAGGGCGGCGCCCCGTGCTCGTTCGCCGACGTGACCGCGAGCGGCCCCGTGAGCGTGAGCAGCGCCTGGCACACCGCGTCGTCGGGGACCCGGACCCCCACCCCGTGCCGCGCGCCGAGCCGGGCGGCGAGCTCGGGGTCGGCGTCGAGCACCAAGGTGAGCGGGCCGGGCCAGTAGCGCTCGGCGAGGCGCGCGGCTCCCTCGTGCCAGCTCGCCGCGACGCTCACGGCGTCCGCCGTCGTCGCGCACAGCACCGCGACGGGCATCGAGGCGGGGCGGTGCTTGGCGGTGAAGAGCCGTCCGATGGCGTCGGCATCGTCGAGCCTGGCGGCGAGCCCGTAGACGGTGTCGGTCGGCACCGCCACCACCGCGCCCGCCGCGAGCAGGGCGGCGATCGACTCGAGCGACGCCGGCGTGGCGGGAAGGACGCTCACGGCCGACCGCGCGCCTCGAGCACCCGGGGACGACCGGCGAGGTCGTCGTGGTCGGCGACGACCACGAAGCCGCAGCGCGCCGCGAGGGCGAGCACCGCTGCACGCTGGGCGTCGCCGTGCTCCACCAGCAGCGTGCCGCCCGGGGCGAGCCAGTCGCGCGCCGCGCCGAGGACCGCCTCGATCGCCGAGAGCCCCGGCGTCCCGTCGGCGCCGTCCGGCGCCACGAGCGCGACCTCGGGCTCGAAGTCGAGCTCCTTCGCGAGGGTGCGACGCTCGTCCACCCCGACGTACGGAGGGTTCGCGCAGCACACGTCGACGCGGCCCCTGAGCGAGGTGGGCAGTGCCTCGTACCACGAGCCGGCGTGGAACTGGACGCCTGAGGCGCCGACCCGCTCGGCGTTGCACCGAGCCAGCGCGAGGGCGTCCTCGTCGACGTCGCTCGCGTGCACCTCGACGAGGAGGTGCGCCTGCGCCGCCTCTACGGCCACGCTCAGCGCGATCGCCCCGGTCCCGCACCCGAGGTCGCACACGATCGCGCCGTCGCCCCGCGCACGCGCCCGTGCGACGGCGAGGCCGGCGAGCAGCTCGGTCTCCGGGCGCGGGATCAGCGCGCGGGCGTCGACGAGGAGGTCGAGCCCACGGAAGGGCCAGTGGCCGAGCACATACTGCAGTGGCTCGCCGGCCGCCCGCCGCGCGGCGAGCCGCCGCGCGCGGGCGGCGTCGTCGGTCCCGCCGGCGCCGTCGAGGTCCTCGAGCAGCCAGCGCGCCTCGCGGCGCGAGCCCATCGTCGTCGTGAGCTCGTCGAGCAGCTCGTCAGCCGCCACGTGACTCGGACAGCTGCTGGGCCCGCTTGTCGGCGATGAGCCCATCGACGAGCTCGTCCAGCTGGCCCGCCATGACCGCGTCGAGCTTGTAGAGCGTGAGCCCGATGCGGTGGTCGGTCACTCGGTTCTCCTTGAAGTTGTAGGTGCGGATCTTCTCGCCCCGCCCCCCTCCGCCCGCGGCCTTGCGGAGCACGCCCTCCTTGGCGGCCTGCTCTTCCTGGGCGAGCTTCAGCAGGCGGGCGCGCAGCACCTGCATGGCCTTGTCGCGGTTCTGCAGCTGGGACTTCTCGTCCTGCATCGAGACGACGATCCCGGTGGGGACGTGGGTCACGCGCACGGCCGAGTCGGTCGTGTTCACGCTCTGGCCGCCCGGGCCGCTCGAGCGGTAGACGTCGACTTTGAGATCGTTGGGGTCGATCTCGACGTCGACCTCCTCTGCTTCGGGCAGGACCGTCACGGTCGCCGCCGAGGTGTGGATGCGGCCCTTGGACTCGGTGACGGGCACCCGCTGGACCCGGTGCGTCCCGGCCTCGTGCTCGAGCCGCACCCACGCGTCGTCGCCGGTGACCTTGAAGATGACCTCGTCGAGTCCGTCGCGCTCGCTCGCGCGCTCCTCGAGGACCTTGAGGACGAACCCCCGGCCCGACGCGTAGCGCTGGTACATCTCGTAGAGGTCGCGCGCGAAGAGATTCGCCTCCTCGCCGCCCTCGGCACCGCGGATCTCGATGATGACCGCCCGCCCGGCATTCGGGTCCTCCGGCAAGAGCAGCTGCTCCAGGCGGGCCTCGAGCGAGCGCACCTGGGACTCGGAGCGCTCGCGATCCAGCTCGAGCGCGTCGTGGTCCTCCCCCGTCGCGTCCTCGAGCAGCTCGTCGGCCGCGGTCACGTCCGCGCGGGCGGCCTCAAGCTCGCGCCAGGTGCCGACGAGGTCGCTCAGCTTGCGGTGGCGCCTCGACAGCTCGCGGAACTTGGCGTGGTCACGAGGGGCGCCCGGCGCCGAGAGCGCCGCCGACGTGGCGTCGAGCTCCTCGGCGAGCTCCCTGAGCGTCTCGTCGAGCGTGCCCATCGCAGCGCAGCGCGCCGCGGATCAGCTCTTGGCGGCGCGGGTCTTGCCCTTGGCGCCGTAGCGACGCTGGAAGCGCTCGACGCGCCCACCGGTGTCGACGAGCTTCTGCTTCCCGGTGAAGAACGGGTGGCACTCGTTGCAGAGCTCGACGTGCAGGTCGGGCTTGGTGGAGCGGGTCGTGAACGAGTTGCCGCACGAGCAGTGCACGGTCGTCTCGACGTACTCGGGGTGGATGTCTGCCTTCATGGTGCTCCTCTGATGCGCCGAAGGAGTGTACCGGCGAACGCGCTCAGGCGTTCGCCGACGGGCCCTTGGCGATCTCGGCGAGGAAGTCGTCGTTGGACTTCGTCGTCTTGATCTTGTCCATCAGCAGCTCGAGGCCAGCGGCGCCGGTGCCGTCGTTCTGCAGCCCGTTGAGGACCCGGCGGAGCTTCCACACCTGCTGGAGCTGGCCCTTCTCGAAGAGCAGCTCCTCGTGGCGCGTCGAGCTTGCGTTCACGTCGATCGCGGGGTAGATCCGCCGCTCGGCGAGCCGGCGGTCCAAGCGCAGCTCCATGTTGCCGGTGCCCTTGAACTCCTCGAAGATGACCTCGTCCATCTTGGAGCCGGTCTCGACCAGCGCGGTCGCGAGGATGGTGAGCGAGCCGCCCTCCTCGATGTTGCGGGCCGCGCCGAAGAACTTGCGCGGCGGGTACAGGGCGCCGGAGTCGACACCGCCGGACATGATCCGGCCCGTCGCGGGCTGGGACAGGTTGTAGGCGCGGGCGAGCCGGGTGATGCCGTCGAGCAGGATGACGACGTCCTTGCCGATCTCGACGAGCCGCTTCGCGCGCTCGATGGCGAGCTCGGCGACCTGGGTGTGCTCCTCGCTCGGCCGGTCGAAGGTGGAGGCGACGACCTCGCCGCGCACGCTGCGCCGCATGTCGGTGACCTCCTCTGGGCGCTCCTCGACGAGCAGCACCATGAGGTGGACCTCGGGGTTGTTCTCCTCGATCGAGTGCGCGATGCGCTTGAGGATCGCCGTCTTGCCGGCCTTCGGCGGCGAGACGATGAGGCCGCGCTGCCCCTTGCCGATCGGGCTCAGCAGGTCGACGATGCGCGAGGTCATGTTCTCCTTCTCGCCCACCGTCTCGAGGCGCAGCCGCTCGTCGGGGAACAGCGGCGTCAGGTCCTCGAAGCGGCGGCGCGCCTTCGCCTCTTCGGCGTCGAGCCCCGAGACCGAGTCGATGCGCAGGAGCGCGGGGTACTTCTCGTTGCTCGCCGCGGGCCGGCACGCGCCCTCGATCGTGTCGCCCTTGCGCAGCGAGAACCGCTTCGCCTGGCTGATCGAGACGTAGACGTCCTTCGCCGAGGGGAGGTACCCCTGGGTGCGAACGAAGCCGTAGCCCTCGTCGCGCAGGTCGAGCAGCCCCTTCACGTCCACGAGCTCGCCCGAGTAGGCCTGCTCCTGGGCGCCCTGGAGGTCGCGCTCCCCGCGCTCGACGCGGTCCCGGCCGCGCCGACGTCGGTTGTTCCTGCGGTTGGCGGGGTCGTAGGCCGCACCGCCCTGCGGTCGCGGCCCGCGCGCCGTGTCGACGCCGCTGTCCGAGGCGGCGCCGCCGTCCGAGGAGAAGGGCTCGGTCGAGGCGGTGTTGACCGTCCCGGCGGCTGGGGCGCCGACGGCGACGAGCTCGGCCGGCTCGGCGTGGGCGCCGTTCAAGCCGTCGCCGTTGGCGCTCGCGGCGGTCGACTCGTCGGACCGCGGCTCGGACGCCTCGACGCCCGCGGCGTCGAGGATCGCGACGATGAGGGTCGCCTTGCTCGCCCTCGCGCTGGTCTTGAGCGACATCGCGTGTGCGATCGTCTGGAGCTCGTCTCGCTCCTTCGCCTCAAGAAGGGACCGTTCCAACTGGGGACCGGACGTCATTCGTGTCCTCTCTCTCACCCGTGCGATCAGTGCCGCTTGGGGGACGCCGCGTGCGCTTCGCGCGCGGCGCTCTCCACCGCTCCAAGGAGGTTGTCCCTGTGCCCGCGGCCCTGCCGCAGGCGAGGTGGGATGTGCACATCCTAGCGGCTCAGGGACCCTCCCGCCACACTTCGGTCGCGCACGACGTCGGCGAGTGTGTCGACGTCGGCGTCCACCACTGGTGGCGGCGGTGCCGAGGACGTGGCGGCGTCGGGGTCCTTGAGCCCGTTGCCCGTGAGGATGCAGACAACGAGCGCCCCGGGCGGCACCCCGTCGCGCAGCAGGCCCGCGACGCCAGCGGCGCTCGCCGGCTCGCAGAAGACGGACTCCTCGGTCGCAAGGTACCGCCATGCCGCGAGGATCTCGTCGTCGCTGACCGAGCCGACGTGGCCGGCCGTGCCCTCGACCGCGTCGAGGGCCCCCTGCCAGCTTGCCGGGTTGCCGATCCGGATGGCCGTCGCCATCGTCTCGGGTCGCTCGACGACGCGGCCGAGCACGATCGGTGCGGCACCAGCAGCCTGGTAGCCGTGCAGCTGCGGGAGGGCGAGCGAGCGCCCGAGGTCGCGGTAGGCCGTGAAGCCGCGGTGGTAGGCGGTGATGTTGCCGGCGTTGCCGACCGGCAGGAAGACGAGGTCCGGCGCGCGCCCGAGGGCATCGACCAGCTCGAAGGCAGCGGACGCCTGGCCGGCGATGCGGTCGGGGTTGATCGAGTTGACGACGGTCGCCTCGCCCCGATCGGCGAGGGCGCGGACGCAGGCGAGCGCGTCGTCGAAGCTCCCGCGCACCTGCACGACGCGCGCGCCGTGCACGAGTGCCTGGGCGAGCTTTCCGATGGCCACCTGGCCCTCGGGGATGAGGACGACGCAGTCGAGCCCGGCGCGCGCCGCGTAGGCGGCGGCGGACGCCGAGGTGTTCCCCGTCGAGGCGCACAGCACGGTCGTCGAGCCGGCCGCGAGCGCCTTGGTGATCGCGACGGTCATGCCCCGATCCTTGAAGCTCCCCGTCGGGTTGGCACCCTCGACCTTCAAGAGCACCTCTGCGCCGACGCGCGCCGACAGCCGCGGCGCGGGGAGCAGCGGCGTGTCCCCCTCGAGGAGCGTGATGACGGGGGTGCCGGGCACGACGCCGACGAGCTCGCCGTAGGCGGCGATCACGCCGCCTCCGCGCGTCACGGCTCGGCCCCGTCGACGACGTGGAGCACCGCGCCGACCTCGTTGACGGCGTCGAGCTCTGCGAGCTCGGCAACCGTCGCGTGCAGCGCGGACTCCGCCGCGCGGTGCGTGACGAACACCAGTCGAGCGTCGTCGCCGAGCCCGACCTGCTCCATGAGCCGGATCGAGACCCCGTGGGCCCCGAAGGCGTGCGCCACCGCCGCGAGGACGCCGGGGCGGTCCGCGACCTTGATCGCGAGGTAGAAGGCGGTGCACACCTCTGCTGGCGCGACGATGCGCGTCGCCGCGCCGATGGTGGGAGCGCGGTCGACGACCGAGCGCACGCGGTTGCGCGCCGCGACGACGAGGTCGCCGAGCACGGCCGACGCGGTGGACGCACCCCCCGCGCCGTTCCCCTCGAGCATGAGCGGCCCGAGGCCGTCGCCCTCGACGAAGATCGCGTTCGACGCGCCCTCGACCGCGGCGAGCGGGTGGGTCACCGGCACCATCGCGGGATGGACGCGCACGGAGATGGCGTCCGCGCCGACGCGCTCGGCGACGGCCAGCAGGCGCACCACGTGGCCCATCCGCGCGGCCGCCTCGAGGTCGGCGAGGGTGACCTTTGCGATGCCCACCCGCGGGACGTCGCGGTCGGTGACCTCGGTCCCGAAGGCCAGCGTGGCGAGGAGCGCGGCCTTCTGGGCGGCGTCGTGGCCGTCGAGGTCCGCGGAGGGATCCCGCTCGGCGAACCCTCGTGCCGTCGCCTCTTCGAGGACGTCCTCGAGCTCCCGGCCGTCCCTCGCCATCGTCGTGAGCAGGAAGTTCGTCGTGCCGTTCACGATCCCGAGGACGCGCTCGAGCCGCTGGCCGGCGAGCGAGGTGCGCAGCACGCGGACGATCGGGATGGCCCCGGCGACGGCCGCCTCGTAGAAGAGGTCGACGCCGCGCGCCGCGGCGCGCTCGGTGAGGGCCCCGAGCTGCGCGGCGAGCAGCGACTTGTTAGCGGTGACGATCGACGCGCCGCCGTCGATGGCCGCCTCCACGAGCTCGAGGACGCCGGTCGAGCCGCCGACCAGCTCGACGACGACGTCGGGGCGCGCGCTCGCGACCAGGCCCGCCGCGTCGGTGGTGAGGATCGCGTCGGGGACGCCCCGGCGGGCGAGGCCCTCGCGGGCGACGGCGACCCCGACGAGCTCGAGGCGGGCGCCGGCCGCGTCCGCGAGGGCGGACGAGGCCGAGGGGTCGAGCAGCGTGCGGGCGACCTCTGCCCCGACGGTCCCACAGCCGAGGAGCACGACGCGGACCGAGCCCGCCGTCGACGTGGTCACGTGCACTCGAGCGACTCGAGGTCCTCGGCGGTCTCGCGGCGCAGCACGAGCCGCGCGGTCCCGTCGCGCACGAACACGACCGAGGGCCGCCCCACGCGGTTGTACGTCGACGCCATCGAGTAGCCGTAGGCGCCCGTCACCGGCGTGCAGAGTACGTCGCCCACGGCCACGTCCGAGGGAAGGCGCGCATCGTCGACGAGGACGTCGCCGCTCTCGCAGTGCTTGCCGACCACGCGTGCGGCCAGCCGGCGCGGTGCGCCTGCCTCGCGGGGAAGGAACGCCTCGTAGCCGGAGCCGTAGAGGACCGGTCGCGGGTTGTCGCTCATCCCCCCGTCGACCGCGACGTAAGTGCGCACGCCTGCGAGCTCTTTGATCGCCCCCACCGTGTACAGCGTGAGCCCTGCCGCCGCGACGATCGAGCGACCCGGTTCGGCGGTGACGCGCACGTGGTCCGGGACGCCCGCAGCGGCGACCGCCGCACGAACGACGCGGCCCCACTCGGCGATCGACGGGGCCGACTCGCCGGCGACGTAGGCGACGCCGAGGCCGCCCCCGACGCAGAGCTCCTCGAGGCCGAGCGGCGCGAAGAACGCCCCCAGGATCTGCGCCGCCTGGGCGAGCGAGCCCACGTCGAAGACCTGGCTGCCGATGTGGGCGTGCAGGCCGACGAGGGTCAGGCCGTCGGTGTCCTGGATGCGCTGGAGGAGCCGCGTCGCCTCGCCCGAGGCGATCGACACGCCGAACTTGGTGTCCTCCTGGCCGGTGCGCACGAACTCGTGGGTGTGCGCCTCGACGCCCGGGGTGACCCGCAGCAGGGTCGGCTGGGGCACGGCCCGGCCTGCCGCGAGGCGCGCGAGGCGGACGAGGTCGTCGGCGCCGTCAGCGACGATGCGGCCGACGCCCGCGTCGAGGGCCATGGCCAGCTCCTCGTCGGACTTGAAGTTGCCGTGCAGCACGAGCCGCCCGGCGGGCACGCCCGCGCTCAGCGCGCAGTGCAGCTCACCGGCCGAGGCGACGTCGATGCAGAGCCCGGCGGCGTCCGCGAGCCGCGCCATCGCCCTGCACAGGAAGGCCTTGGACGCGTAGGCGACCCCGTCGTCGAACGCCGCCCGCGCCTCGGCGCACCTCGACTCGAGCTGCGACTCGTCGTAGACGAACAGTGGGGTGCCGTACTCCTCGGCGAGGGAGAGCAGGTCGCGGCCGCCGACCGAGAGCCGCCCGTCCGACGCGATGACCGACGTGTCGGGCAGCAACCCCCGCGGCACGGGCGCAGTCGATGCGTCGTCCGGCGCCACGACGCCACCCTACGGCTGTCGTCCGGCGCTACCCGGCCGGGCAGCTCTCCGCGACGCGCGACGCCGCCTCGAGGGCGGCGACGGCGCGCGGCAACGGCGAGGTCCGGGCGAGTGCGGTGACCGCGGTGAGCAGGTGCGGCTGGACGTAGGCGTCGCCTCCGTAGGTGAAGTGCACCCCGTCGACCCAGCGCACCACGGTGGGGCCGATCGTCCGCGTGTACTCGCCGTGCGGGCTCACGAGGGCGTTCAGGTCGACGACGTGGATGACCCCGGGGAACGTGGCGGCGACGCTGCGGAGGATCGCGTTGTACGCGCGGACGCGCGCGGGGTCGTCCTCGGGCCACGGCGCCCCGCTGGGCTGCTCCCCGGAGTCGTAGTAGGGCGTGGTCAGGAAGACGACCGGCCGTCCCGTCGACGCGAGCGCGGCCGCAGCCCGCACGAGGCGCCCGCCCAGGACGCAGTCGAAGGACGCGTCGCCGACGTGCTGCCAGCGGCCCGCGACGCGGTGGTCGACGACGTCGAGGCGGAAGAGCAGCATCGAGACGACGGGTCGGCGCTTGTGGACCAGGTGCCGCCAGCGCACGGGCCAGCCGCGCACGGAGTGCGCGTTGCACCGCCGGGGGGTCGCCACGTGGAAGTCCTTCACCCGCATCCGACCGCCCACGAGGGAGCAGTTCTCGACGCCGTTCACGGTGAAGAACACGTGCGCGGCGCGCGAGATGGGGTTGTTGAGACCGTCGCCCAGGGTCTGGGCCATCGAGTCGCCGACGAGGAGGACGGTGGTCGCGGTGCCCTGCGGCGCGACGTGCTCGAAGTTGCGCTTGGCCACGTGGTCCGCGAAGGGGATCGTGGCGGCCGACGAGGTGAGCGAGACGGCGAGGACGCCGACGGTCACGAATCCCGCCACCGCCGCACCGAGGCCGGTGACGCCCCGCAGCACGCGCCGCTCGCGGACCGGCTGCTCAATGAGCGCGAAGGACGCGGCGGCCGCGGCGAGGGTGACCGCGAGGCGCACGGCGAGGAGCCCGATGCCGTCGAGCCCGGTGTGCGCGTGGTCGAGCCAGAGGAACAGCGG
>Ga0182024_10001247_pt1 | contig 65962 bp, 36 predicted proteins | sample P32metaG_FD_120480 | JGI IMG/M metagenome (GOLD analysis project Ga0182024, IMG submission 120480) | Permafrost microbial communities from Stordalen Mire, Sweden - P3-2 metaG (Illumina Assembly) | ecosystem: Environmental > Terrestrial > Soil > Wetlands > Permafrost | place: Sweden: Stordalen... | reverse complement strand
TTTCCGCCGGCTGGCACGCGATTATGAAAGGCTCTCCACCACTTTGGCAGGTTACCACTGGCTGGCCTTCGTCGCACTTATGCTCGCGACTTTGTTCCCCAAAAGTTAAGAACAGGCTCTAGGGACCGGTGGCGCGCCTTGTCCGCGGGCAAGGAATGCGGGCATTACGGGGCTGTATCTGACTTCTTTCGCGCCGCAGGTTCTTTCTTGGAGAAATGACGTAACTGAACAATCAAAAACGTCGATGGAAAATTCGCGAACGGCTTCTTTGGTTGTCGCAAGATAGCGCGTATAAGACGGCATTCAGTGTTTTCAAGGTTCGGGGATTTAATCGACCCATTCGAACGTCCCGTCAGCCTTCTTAACCAATCGGAGATCACACTCAATTGTCGGCGTGTCGGCGGGAATTGAATCACTTCGAGTTTCTTCTGCACCTCGCGCCGGTCGTTTGGCTGAGTGAAAGGACGTCTTACTCCCATGCTGTTGAGCGGGAACCTCCTGAAGTCCACCATGCTCTATGGCTTCCGTGCGAACTATATCCAACATTTCCCTTTGGCTAATCACAAGTTTTCTCCTTAGATTTACACGCGATAAAAAACCGTTACAGGGCATGTAAATGTAGGCATAAAGGGAGATAAACTAGCACAAGTACGCAATTCCGCAACAACGACTTGTACACAAATTATTCACTGATCTTCAAGGCTCCGATGGCCTAAAATTCTCGCCCCAAACCGCCTCGGAATCCTTCAAAACGCTCTTAGGGGTTGCGCTGTTTCCCCCCTTTGGCGGCCATGCGGCAACGTTCGGATACGTAGGCGAGGTCTTCCAAAAATTCTTCCCGCTTTTTCTCCGTCCAACCTGCCAGCACTTCGGTTTGCAGGGCGATGGCAATTTGGCGGATGCGCTCGTATTGCGCGCGTCCCGATGGCGTAAGACGAAGCCGGTAGGCGCGACGGTCCTGCTCGTGGCGGACGCGAGTGATCCAACGCATGCTTTCCATCCGTTCGACCAGCGCGGCGATGGTGTTCGGATCACTGGCGATCAAACGAGTCAGCCCGCTTTGGGTCAAACCTTGTGGGTCGTGCTCCATCAGTGTCCGCAAGGCCGTGAATTGATCGGGCGTGACGCCGGTGTGGGCCAATCGCCGCCGGAAAGTCTGGTTCAGGCTGAACCAGGCATGGCGCAATAAAATGGGCAGCCTTCGGCGATCTGGAGCATCGACGGGCGAAGTGCGCGAATTGGATTTTGAAGACGGTCTGCGGGCCATGATAGGTAAAATAGTACGTGTAAGTATTATTTCTGTTGCATGTCGCGGCAAAATGTAGAATACTGGCGTTACTCTTGGAAGCCAATAATCGCCCGGCCCTCGCGAGCGGCATTGGCGGAGAGTATCGTGTTAGCGGTCGGTTGACCGCATTGAGATAATATGAAATTGAAAATTCCGGTTGTATTGGGCCTTCTCGGTTTTTTCCTGGGCCATTCAAATTTGAACGCCGCCCTCACGGGCTGGTTTAGCTGGCGCGGGCCAAATCAAAACGGCACTTCCTCGGAGAAGAATCTGCCCACGACTCTTGACGCCAGCCACCCGCTTTGGACAGCGGATTTTCCCGGCCAATCGACGGCTGTGGCCTGCAACGGCCGCATTTATATCATGGGTTACCTGGGGCAGGGGCCGGATTTGGCGGAAGGAGTGGCGTGCTTCGACGCCAACACGGGACAGAAACTGTGGCAAAAGCTCTACCTGGATTTTCTGAGCGATATTATTTATACCCGTTACGCGACTTCCAGCCCCACCATCGATCCTGAAACCGGCAATGTTTACATCCAGGATACCCAGGGAATTTTCGCCGGATTCAGTCCGGACGGTCATGTGCTATGGGAACATTCGCTGATGGAGGAATTTGGCCGTCTCACCTTTCCCAATGGCCGCACGGCCTCGCCGGTGGTGGACAAGAATTTGGTCATCACGCGCGGCATCACGGCCAATTGGGGTGCGCAAGGGCCGGCGGCGGATCGCTTTTACGCATTTGACAAGAAGACCGGGCAAGCCGTGTGGGCTTCGACTCCCGGAGGGCGGCCCAAGGACAATTCGTATTCGCATCCGGTGCTTTCGTGGCTGGATGGCAAGCGCGTTTTTTATTCCGCGACAGGCGATGGCTCAGTGGTCTGCGTCAACGCACGCACGGGTCAGCCGATCTTTCAAATTCCGATTTTTAAGGCCGGCATCAACTCTTCAGTTTTGCTCCATAAGGATGACGAACTCATTGCCATTTACGGCACGCCTTACGAACCCGGCCAGATGGTTGGCCTGAAAATTCCACATGTGACGCCAACAAATGCGACCGACCCCGTCATTGTGCCTCGCGATCAGGTAGAATTGTGGGACAATGAAATTCGCACGTCCGCCAGTTCGCCTATTCTGGTTGGTGATACGGTGTATGTCACCAGTGAGATTGGCTACCTTGTGGCGGTCGATGCGCTGACGGGCAAATTACGGTGGAAGTTGAAGCTGGGCATTGAACAGCGCAATTCCTGCCCGCTTTTTGCCGATGGAAAAATCTACGCGCCGATTCTTAACGATCCTGGCCTTTCCGCCGCTGTGGGCGAAGAGAGCGCAGAAGGCGGACACGGCGCCCTTTACGTCATCGCCCCCGGCGAGACGGACGCACAGATTCTCTCGCACACCGTGCTGGATGGGCGCTGCTACGGCACGCCGACGGCCTACAATGGCCGCATTTACATCCAGACAGCCAAGAAGCTGTATTGTTTCGGCGATGCTGCGCCGGCTTCGGCTACTTTCGAAACGGCCGACGCCGAACCGGACGACAAATGGCCTGACCCCGGTCCCGCCAAGACTTTGCAGATTGAACCTTCAGAAATGCTCCTGCAACCGGGCCAGACTGTTTCCTTCCACGTGCGCGAATTGGATGGCAACGGTCTGACTGTCAAAGAAATTGATGACTCAAAATCTGTGGAATGGGCGTCGTTTATCCCGCCCACGGCCAAGGTAAAAGCCAAAATGAACGCCACCTTCAACGCTGACGGGCAATTGGCAGCCGCGCCGGAAAAGGTGCCTTCCGCCGGCGCGTTTGAAGCCAAGGCAGACGGTTTCAAAGGCTACATTCGCGGTCGCGTCTTGCCGGGGTTGCCGATCCATTATGATTTCGAGAACATGGTGCTCACAGAAAAGACGACCAATACCGTCGAACCTCCGACGCCCTTCGCTTATCCACCCCTGCCGTGGATTGGCGCGCGGTTCAAGTTCGATGTGCGGGACAAGGACGGAAACAAATGTTTGGTCAAGACGATTGACAATCCGTTTTTCCAGCGGGCGACGGTTTTCATGGGCACGCCGGACTTGAAGAATTACACCATTGAAGCGGACGTGATGAGCGACGGCAACAAACGCAAGATGTCCACCGTGGGGGTGATCAATCAGCGCTATCGCATTTCCCTCAAGGGCAACGAACAGGTGTTGGAAACGACGTCGAACGAGGAATTGATGCATGTTGCGGTGCCGTTTCACTGGTTGCCGGGAGTGTGGTATCAGTTGAAGGCGAGGGTGGACGTGGCGGCGGATGGTTCGGGCGTTGTCCGCGGCAAAGCGTGGAAGAAGGGCGATCCGGAGCCGGAAGCGTGGACCAGCGAGGTGCCGATCGCGCATGCCAACCTCAATGGTTGTCCCGGCTTGTTCGGGTTCTCCCCGCAAAACATGCGAGTTTATATTGACAACATCGCCGTGACGGCGAATTGAGCGAATGGAATGCCGAGAATCTGTCGATTTTATGAAACATAGCAACGCAATCAAGAGCGTCCGGGCAACTGGTGGCTATCGGTTACGCGTTGTATTTCAAGATGGTTTTATCGGGGAGGTTGACCTTTGGCCCTTGTTTGAAAAACCGCGCGGGCCTTTGACTGAGGCATTTCAAGATCCGGCCTTTTTTGCCAAGGTATCCGTTGAGTTCAACGCGGCGGCGTGGCCGAATGGCTACGACATAGATCCCGATGTCCTTCGCTATTATTGCGAAATCGGACGGGTTTGTTCTCGTGAAGAATTAGCCGCCGCCTTTGAACAGCCTGAACTTTCGCCAATGACTTTAAATGACAAACAGAAATCATGAAATCACTCTTAGAAAAACTTTTTGCCGTAACATTCGCATTTTCCGGATTTATTGCCAACGCCGCTGATTGGCCGCGCTGGGGCGGATCCGATCCAGGGCGCGATATGATTTCGCCGGAGACCGGATTGCCGAACCATTTCACCACCAGCACCAACGGTCACATCGATCTCAAGCCGGGCACAGATGACGTCGATGTGAACGGTGTGCCGAACGTCAAATGGGTGGCCAAAGTCGGCTCGCAAAGTTATGGGAATGTCGTGGTCGCGGGCGGCAAAGTATTCATCGGCACCAACAATGAAAATCCGCGCGACCCGCAGCATCAGGGCGACCGCAGCATCCTGATGTGTTTCGATGAGAAGACCGGCGCATTTCTCTGGCAGTTGGTGGTCCCGAAATTAGCTTCTGGAAAAGTCAACGATTGGGAAGGCCTTGGCCTGCTTTCGTCTCCCAACGTCGAAGGCAATCGCGTGTATCTGGTCACCAGTCGTTGCGAGGTCATTTGTTTGGACACCGAAGGAATGGCCAATGGCAATCAAGGCCCGTTCATGGACGAGGCGCAATACGTCGCCGGTCCTGGCAATCCTCCGGCGAAAATCGGCCCGCATGACGCCGACATCATTTGGAAATACGACATGATGGACGAATTGGGCGTTTTTCCTCACAACGCCTCCAATTGCTCCCTGTTGATTGTTGGTGATTTGATTTATGCGTGCACTTCCAATGGAGTGGATTGGACCCACGTCAACATTCCGTCTCCCAATTCTCCGAGTTTGATCGCCATCAATAAAGTTACCGGCAAACTCGTGGCGGAGGACAACGCCGGCATCGGCCCGCGCATTTTCCACGGTCAATGGAGTTCGCCCTCGATGGGGGTGGTCAATGGGCGCACTCTCATTTTCTTCGGCGGTGGCGACGGCATTTGCTACGCCTTTGACGCCGAGCCTAAGAAAGGCGACGGCTCGCCCATCGTTCCGGTCGTGCCTGGCCCGCCCATCAACCGCGTGGAAGACCCCGACACGATGTATCTCAAAAAAGTGTGGTGGTTCGACTGCAATCCGCCCGAGCGCCGCGCCAACGATGCCTTGCACAAATATCCCGCGCCAGACGGCCCAAGCGAAGTCAATGCTACTCCTGTTTTTTGGCATGATCGCATTTATGTGGCCGTCGGCCAGGACCCGGAACACGGCGAAGGCGTGGGTATTCTTAATTGTATTGACGCCACCAAGACGGGCGATGTGACCAAGACGGCCAAAATCTGGAGCTTTGACAAGATTCATCGCAGCCTTTCGACGGTCTCGATCACGCCCGATGGCTTGATGTTCGTGGGCGATTTTTCCGGCTTTCTGCATTGCCTGGACGCCAACACGGGCCAGGAATATTGGGTGCAAGACCTTAAAGCGCACATGTGGGGTTCAACTCTGGTGGCGGACGGCAAAGTCTATTGCGGAGACGAGGACGGAGACCTGTTCGTGTTTGCCGCCAGTAAAGAAAAGAAGTTGCTCAGCACAACCAATTTGGGCGGCCCGATTTATTCGACCCCGATCGTGGCCAACGGCATTCTCTATGTGCATTCCAATACGCACCTGTTCGCATTTTTTGATGCAGAGCATAAACGCATGGCCAGCGACGAAAAACCAAAGATTGACCTCGACGGCAACAAACCAAAGTGATGAAAAAACTTTTGCTGTTGCTTCTGATCCTCGCCGTTTACGCGGCGCATCAGGATGTTTGGAATTGGAGCAAGACTGAACCTTTGGTTTTCGGTTTTCTGCCGATAGGCCTGGCATATCACGCGGCTTATTCCGTTTTAGCCGCGGCGATGATGGCGGTGTTGGTGGCGTTCGCGTGGCCCAAACATCTGGAAGAGCAGGAACCGCCTGCCAAATGATACCAGTTGTCGTCATACTGGCTTACCTGGCGCTGATTGCTTTTATCGGAAGCGTTGCTTTTAGGAGAAGCAAGGACAACACGGAGGATTTTTTCCTCGCCAACCGTTCCATCGGTTCGCTGGTTTTCTTCTTGTCAATCTTTGCCACCAATATGACCGCTTTCGCGATCCTGGGCAGTTCCGGCCAGGCCTATCGCCAGGGCATCGGCATTTACGGACTGATGGCTTCTTCGTCCTGTTTTGTCATCCCACTGACGATTTTCTTTATTGGGACCCGGTTGTGGGCGCTGGGCAAGAGATTTGGCCATCAAACGCAGGTTTCTTTTTTCAGGGACCGTTGGGAATGTAATCATATCGGAACCGTTATCTTCGCCCTGAGCGCGGCCATGCTGGTGCCGTACATGATCATCAGCATCATGGGCGGCGGCACTGTGCTGGCGGATATTTCCACTTCCGCCGAGACGCATCAACCTCTGATCCCTTATGCCTGGGGCTGTGCAGTGGTGGCTGTGGTCGTGACGTTGAACGTCTTCCTCGGCGGCATGCGCGGGACGGTATGGGTAAACATCCTGCAAACGACCTTGTTCCTTTGTTTCGGCGCCATAGCAGTAGCGTGGATCAGCCACGCCCTGCCTCACAGTTTCAGCTATTACATGGGCAATTTGGCCTCGGACCCCAAGACGCGATTTTTAGTCACGCGCGAACGGATGCCGCCACAGACCTTCTGGAGCTACACGCTCATCCCGCTTTCTTCAATCATGTTTCCGCACATGGCGATCATGTGTTTTTCGGCCCGCCGCGTGACGGCTTTCAAACAGACCGTGATTGCGTATCCGATTGCCATTCTGGCCATCTGGCTGCCGAGCGTATTTCTTGGCGTGCTGGGTTTTGCCACCCTGGGAAAAATTCCCGACCCGGACGGCGTGCTGTTGCGCATGCTGCAAACCTATGCGCCCGCGTGGCTCGCGGGCGTTTTGGGAGCAGGAATCATTTCGGCCGTCATGGGTTCAGATGCCCACCAGGTACTGGCTTTGAGCACGATGTTCACCAAGGATGTTTTCGTTCATTACGGCGGGCGTGAGAAATTTGGCGAACGTCGGTCCGTCCATTTTGCGCGCGGTTTTATCGTGGTCGTCACGGTCATCGCCTATCTGGTCGCGCTGGCGCTGAAAGACAAGCAGGGAATATTCGAGATCGCCATCCGTTATGCGTTTTCCGGCTTTGCGGCGATGGCGCCGGTGATGGTGGCGGCTTTATTTTGGAAGCGGAGCACGCAATGGGGCGCATTGGCAGCGACGTTGTTTGTCGCGGCCACTCTGATTGGCACGGGCTGCCTGCAAGGTAAACCGGCGACCGCGCCGCCCGCACCGGCGATCAAGCCTGCGACCAATAACCTCGCAACCGCTACGACTCTGACAAATACCGTGCCGAAAATCGCTGTCACCAACGCGATCGCGGCCAAGCCAGCCGCCGCCGGAGCGGCTGCGGCGAAGCCCAAGGAAGATATCATCTGGCAAATTGGCCAGGGTGCAGATGCCGTCAAAATCCTCTCGCGCGCGCCCAATGGCGATGTCCGTTTCCTCAACGGTTATATGACCGTCTTTCCGATGGTGGTTGGCTCGGCGCTATGCATGATCGTTTTTTCGCTGCTGACTAAGCCGCCGTCCCAGGCTACCATTGATAAATACTTTTCCGTTTCATCCGAAAGAGCAGTTTAATATGTCCGTTGATTCCAAAACCATCGAAGCGGCGCAGGCAAAACTGGACGCGCATGTCCGTGAAATTGTGCAATGGCATTTCTCGCCGGAAACAGGTTCGCAATTCTGGCTGGATTGGGCAAAAAAAGCCGGCTGGAATCCTGCGGTCGAGGTGAAGTGTTTTGGTTGCCTGCAAAAATTTCCCCACTTCCAGGACGAATGGTTGCGCGACTTGCAACCTGAAGTGTGGGTGCCCAAAAAATTCCAGGGCCGCCCTTTCAACATTTTCGAGACAGGTGGCACGACCGGCATGCCGAAACAACGCATTGGCTGGGACGATTACAAAACCGATTATGAGGAGTTTTCCGGCAAAATATCCGACGCCCATTTTCCGCGCGGCGGCGCGTGGTTGATGGTCGGTCCCACCGGCCCCCGCCGCCTGCGCCTGGCCATCGAACACCTGGCCAATTTCCGCGGCAGTTCCTGTTACTTCATTGACCTCGACCCGCGCTGGGTCAAGCGGGTGCTGGCCGGCAAACAATTCGAAGTCGCCCGCGCCTACATGGACCATGTCGTCGAGCAGGCGGTGACCATTCTCAAGCATCGCAAAGTGAGCGGCCTATTCACGACACCCAAATTACTGGAGGCGCTGGGAGAGAAGATTGATCTTTGGGAGGCCGGCATTCGCGGTGTCTTTTGCGGCGGCACGACCATGGCCCCGCAATACGTGAGGTACATCGTTGAAGAGGTTTTGGAAGGGCGCATCGGTTTCTATCCTACTTACGGCAACACCTTGATGGGTCTCGCGGCGAGCGTGCCGTTGCGGGCGGAGGACAATTTCTCCATCACGTACTATGCGCCCCAACCGCGCGCGGTCCTGCGCGTGGTGGATCCCAACAATACCGGTCAATTGGTCGGCTACGGCCAATGGGGCCGCGTGGAGCTTACCACATTGACGCGGGAATTCTTCATGCCGCGCTTCCTGGAACGGGACGAAGCCATCCGCCGCGAACCGCGTGTTCCCTACGCCTGGGATGGTGTGGCTGAAGTGCGGCCCTTTGGCGCGATGGAAAAGAACATTGTTGAAGGGGTCTATTAGCGACGCACTGCATTCACGAAATCCCGCAGGTTGGCGAGCCCCTTGCGCAACATTGAAGGACACCCTTCTGGCAATTGAGTATGATTCAACGTGTGGAGATACTCGCCCGCGGGGCGGCAATCCCGATCATCAATACGTGCAAAGCCCTTCGGTGGCTGCCTCTTGAAGTCGGTTGCTTCGTCAATTGGAACAGACCTTCCGTCCTGGTGAAATCTCAGCCAGTAAAGCCACGTTTCCAGGTTTCGTGTGGGAAGGAGAAGACATCGGCCATTGGTTGCCGAGAGCGGTTCTAGATTTTGTTGTCTCAGCGCTTCTGCAATCTCTTCTTCACGTTCGGAAATGCCTTGACCGTCTTCGTCGAGCAATCCAAGGACCCCCCGGCCTTCAGAAAAGCGAGCTAAATTGGCGACCTCCTCCACGAACTGACTTTTAACCCAACTATGACCGGAACCGCGAGGATTAACTCTTGGATAGATTTTCCGATTGCCAGATGATTCCAAAAAGCCACGCGCAAATGCTGAATCACGCCAACCTTCGCACACAAGAATGATGTTACAGACTCGAGCCATTATTGGACGGTGGATGAAGAACCTGTTTCCTGGTTAGTCGATCTGGATATTCCCAAGGCCGAGACCCATCCACGCGCAACTAAGTCAGAAACTCGCATGGCCGATTTATCATCCATCGTGTTATCAGCCATTTGCACACGATACACTCGCGTGGGACCGGCTGGCTCCCTGTCCAACCATAGGCCATAACCGGATGCGAGAAGATCAACCGCAATTGGATGATGAGCGGTCAAGACTACTTGGAAACGTCCTTCCAAAGCCGCATCTTGGAGGCGTACAAGAATCGGTTGAATTTCTGGCAAGCCGAGAAAATTGCTCGGCTCGTCCAATAAAAGCACACCGCCGTGCTCAGTAGCGGCGGCAATGGCAACTTCCAAAATGATCAGCGCAATTTGACCAGAAGAAAGTTCGTCTAACCGAAATTTCAATGCTTTGGGTTTTGACTGAAAAACGCACTCAAGAATCTCTGCATCTCCAGACGGAATTGCTTGGAATGCGCGAAAACCCGGAAGGGATCCCATTGTTAGACTGTTTTCTGCCTCTTGCCGCACGAGTGCTTCCGCAGTCGAAATATATCGCAACCAAGCGGCGAAGTCGGAACAATCTGGTGTAGGAATTTGAACGGATTGCTTGCCTGTCGCTACTGCGCTTACCAATGCAGGATTCAGTTGCAAAACCAGCATAGTCTCAAAAGCCTTTCGGAAAGCAACTAATTTCTTATTGTCATTGCGTTCATAGACCCGGGAGATTCCGGAAACATGCCAGTCCGGCTGCATCCCCACAGCGTTGCCGCTCTGCCAGTCATTATGCAACCGAATCTCTTGGTCGTTTCCTTCAAACAAAGGTTTCCCATTTAAGGACAGCGTTTCCTCAACAATTTTATTTAACGCCCGCTCCGGCGCCTCGTGCCGAATGCGAAGACGATAGACATATTCGCCCTGTTCCTCCAGGTTCAACGCCAATTCAAATGTTTGCTCAATCCTTTTATCCCACCGGCAAAGACTCTCCGCTGGAAACAAATCAAGCGATTTACCGCGACCCGTGACAAAATCCCGCACTTTGGCAAACAACGCCAAAACGGTTGATTTTCCGGTTCCGTTGGAACCCAAGAGCACAGAGAGCGAGCCTAGTTCCAGCGTGAATGCTGAAAAACATCGGTAATTGTCCGCATATAAACGCACAAACATAATTCGAGTTGATACTTGGCTTGCCATTACAAATCAAGCTCTGTTAGATCGGTCGCTTCCGTCGGAGAAAGGGCAAAGTTGTGAGAAAAAATTCGATGCTTATGAGGTTCATCGATTTAGGCTGGGGCGAACAAGTCAGAAATCTTAGCACTGGCCGCGAATTCCTACTCCGGCTTATTGGGTCGCATCAGTCGGGAAAGTGAATTCTTGTTCGCGATCGCGGTCGAAAAAGCTGTCTCAGATTGAGTCAAGTTCTCCTCGGAGCGGGTATGGACTGGACAATGGCGTTGGGGCCGTAACTTCCTCGTTCGACCGCAAGAAAATTCGCAAGTTTGCAGTCGATTCTCAAATTTGTGACGTCAATCCGTCCGCGCGCGGCCGTTCCCTCTAAAACCACGTTGCTCGCATAGGTTCTCCGTACCCAGTTTTGACCCAGAAATTTCTCAAACTCGCGAGCAGCTGCATTTAAGCCTGCCGAGCCGTCGTGCGTTCCCCATTGGCATGTCCCATGCAAGGCATGGAGAAGCAATGGTTTGCACACGCATCAAAAATTCCAGCGCCAATTGGGCGGCTGCCCTGACCTTGGCGCTGTTCCTTTACCCCCTGGCCATGGCAGGCCAAACTGTCACGCTCGAATGGAAACCCAGCCCTTCGCCAGGTGTGGCCGGTTACCTGGTTTTTTGCGGAACCAATGGAACCGCTTTCGACAGCCAGATAGACGTGGGATCCAACACCATAGTGACAGTGACTGATTTGCAACCGGGCTGCACCAATTATTTCGAAGTTGTGGCTTATGATACCAATTTTGTCGAAAGCCCTCCCTCCAGGTTGCTCCAGTATAGCGTTCCGTCTGCGACACAAACGTTGACAGTCACCCCTAATTCGGCCAGCGCTGGAAATGTCGCGGGCGGCGGCACCTTTGCCACCGGCAGCTCGGTCACGGTGACCGCGACGGCCAACAGCGGTTATGCGTTTGCGAATTGGACCGACAACGGAGTCGTACAGAGCACGTCGCCCAGTTATACTCTTACCCTGAACAGCAGTTGCAACCTCGTGGCGAATTTCACGTTGATTCCTGTCAGTTGGACAGTGGCTGCGGAGGTTACGCCAGCCAGTGCGGGGAGCGTCACTGGCGCGGGCACGTTTAGCCCCGGCAGTTCCGTGACGGTGAGCGCGACGGCCAACAGTGGTTATACTTTTGCCGATTGGACCGAGAACGAAATCATCCAGAGCGCTTCACCCAGTTACACGTTGACCCTGACGACCAATCGAAACCTCGTCGCCAACTTCACAGTAAATCGAGTCCTCTGCGCGGTGGCGACTCAGGCCAGTCCAAGCAGCGGTGGAACCGTAATCGGCGCCGGCACATTTAATACAGGCACCTTCATCACGGTGACCGCGACCGCCAAAGCCGGTTACACTTTCACAAATTGGACGGTAAACGGGATAGTACAGACCACCACACCAAGTTACGCCTTTACCGTAACCAACAACGTCAACCTCGTGGCCAATTTCACTTTGATCCCAGTCAATTACACCGTGGCAGCGCAGGTCACTCCGGCCAATGCGGGAACTGTCGCTGGAGGAGGAACCTTTCTTTCTGGAAGTCCGGTCACGGTGACCGCGTCGGCCAATAGCGGTTACATTTTCGCCAATTGGACGGAAAACGGAATCGTGCAGGGCACTTCGCCAAGTTACAGCTTTGCTCTGGCGACCAATCGCAACCTTGTGGCCAACTTTGCGGCGGTTTATACCGTGGCGACGCAGATTTACCCAGTTAACGCCGGGAGCGTTACTGGTGGGGGCACCTTCACCGCCGGCGCTTCCGTCACGGTGACCGCGACGGCCAACAGCGGTTACACGTTCACAAACTGGTCAGAAAATGGAGTCGTGCAGAGCGCTTCCCCAAGCTACAACTTTACCTTGGCCACCAACCGCAACCTGGTGGCGAATTTCACCCTGAATCCAGTTACTTACACGGTGGCGGCGCAGGCAAACCCGGCCGGTGCCGGAAGCGTGATTGGCGAGGGCACGTTTAGCTCGGGCACTTCCGTTACAGTGACCGCGGCGGCCAACAGCGGTTACACCTTCACCAATTGGACAGAAAATGGAATCGTGCAGGGGACCTCTCTCAACTACGGCTTTACTTTGACTACCAACCGTAACTTGGTGGCCAATTTTACAGTGAATCCTGTCACTTACTCCGTAGCGACGCAGATTTATCCGGTCAATGCCGGCAACGTTACGGGTGGTGGCACATTTGTGACTGGCAGTTCTGTGACAGTGACCGCGGCGGCCAACAGCGGTTACACCTTCACCAATTGGACAGAAAATGGAATCGTGCAGAGCGCCTCGCCCAGTTACGCCTTTGCCCTTGCGACTAATCGGAATCTCGTCGCTAATTTTACGGTTAATCCAACCACCTTCGCGGTGGCGACCCAGGTGAATCCGGCCAACGCCGGCGTCCTCTCTGGTGGCGGCACCTTTGCTACTGGCAGTTTAGTCACGGTGAGCGCGACGGCCAACAGTGGCTACACGTTTACCAACTGGACGGAGAATGGAATCGTGCAAAGCGCCTCTCCCAGTTACAGCTTCACCCTGACAACGAACCGCAATCTTGTGGCCAACTTTACGATCAACTCAGTCGCTTTCACGGTAGCAACGCAGGTTAGTCCGGCCAGTGCCGGGAATGTCACAGGCGGCGGAACCTATGCGTCAGGTAGTTCTGTTATGGTGGCGGCGACAGCCAATAGCGGCTATTCGTTCACCAACTGGACACTTAATGGAATCGTGCAGGGCACCTCGCCCAGTTACACATTTATTCTGGCCACCAACTGTAACATGGTCGCCAACTTTGCAGTCGCTCCAGTCACGTACGCCGTCGCAGCCCAAGCCAGCCCAGCCTATGCGGGAAGCGTTTCGGGAGGTGGCACATTTGCATCAGGCAGTTCGGTGACAATGCTAGCCACGACCAACAGCGGCTTCACGTTTACCGACTGGACAGAAAATGGAATCGTGCAGAGCCCTTCCCCAAGCTACAACTTTACCCTGACCACCAACCGCAACCTCGTCGCTAACTTTGTGCCGGTCAGTTACGCAGTGGTGACACAGGTAAACCCGAGTGACGCCGGGAGCGTCTCGGGCGGAGGCACATTTTCTGTGGGTACTTCCGTCACGGTGACGGCGGCGGCAAATGGCGGTTACACGTTCACAAATTGGACTGAAAACGGAGTCGTGCAAAGCACATTGACGAATTATACGTTCACCCTGGCAACCAACCGCAACCTTGTGGCGAATTTTATAGCGAATCCCGTCGCTTACTCGGTTGCGACGCAGATTTATCCGGTAAATGCTGGGAGCGTTTCAGGCGGAGGCACGTTTACCGCAGGCTCTTCTATCACGGTGACCGCCACCGCCAATAGTGGATACACATTTACCAACTGGACGGAAAATGGAATCATCCAGAGCACCTCGGCCGGCTACACGTTCACGCTCGCCGCAAACCGCAATCTCGTAGCCAACTTTACAGTCACTCCCTCCACTTATACTGTAGCCACGCAGGCTTGGCCAGCCAATGCCGGGAGCGTCTCCGGGGGCGGTTCGTTTAACATCGGCACTTTTGTCACGGTAACCGCGGCGGCCAACAGCGGTTACACCTTCACCAATTGGACAGAGAATGGGATCGTGCAGAGCGGCTCGCTCAGTTACAGCTTTACCTTGGCCACCAATCGCAATCTTGTGGCAAACTTTGTAGTGACCCCGGTCTCTTACACGGTGACGCCACAGGTTAGCCCGGTTAACGCTGGAAATGTCACGGGCGGAGGCACTTTCACCTCTGGCAGTTCCGTGACGGTGACTGCGACGGCCAACAGCGGCTATACCTTCACTAATTGGACACAGAACGGCATTGTGCAGAGCACCTCGCCCAGTTACACGTTCGCCCTGACCGCCAACTGCAACCTTGTGGCCAATTTCACGACCACTCCGGTTATGTACACCGTGGCGGCGCAGCTCACCCCGGCCAGTGCGGGAACTGTCATCGGAGGAGGAACCTTTCTTTCTGGAAGCCCGGTCACGGTGACCGCTACGGCCAATAGCGGTTATACCTTCACCAACTGGACAGAGAATGGAATCGTGCAGAGTGCCTCACCCAGTTACAGCTTTACCCTCGTGACTAACCGCAACCTTGTAGCGAATTTCACAGTGAATCCGATTCTGTACACGGTGCAGACGCAGATCAGTCCAATTAACGCTGGAATTGTTACAGGCGACGGCACGTTTGCTCCAGGCACCTCCGTCACGGTGACGGCCGTGGCCAATTCCGCTTACACTTTCACCAATTGGACGGAAAATGGAATTGTGCAAAGCACCTCGCCCAGTTACAGTTTCGCCCTCGCTACCAATCGCAACCTCGTCGCCAATTTTGCGGTCAATTCGGTCACGTTTACAGTTACTCCAAATTCCGGGACGAACGGGAGCATTACTCCGGTTGGGCCACAAACAGTCCCGCAGGGAAGCAATGTTACGTTTTACGTCACACCAATCGGTAATTACCAGGTCAATCAATGGCTGGTCAATGGCGCGGCCGTGCAAAATGGCGGGATTAGCTACACTTTGCTGAACGTCAGGAGTAACAGCACGGTGAGTGTCTCCTTTAGCGTCAAACCTTCGAACTTTATGCTCCTGATCAGTGGCAATGGGACCGTCTCCCCAAATCTCAAGACATTCAAGCAAGGCGCGCGCTACACCGTTACTGCCATCCCGGCGAATGGCTCCGTGTTCGCGGATTGGACCAGCAACGGTATCGCCGTCACGAGTGCGCCACGGTACACATTTCTGGTTGAATCGAATGTGGTATTGCAGGCCAACTTTGTAAGCAATCCTTTCACTGCCGTTGCTGGAAACTTCGATGGTTTGTTCTATGACACCAACAACTCTGCAGGGGATAGTTCCGGTTCGATAACTGCCTCAGTGACCAAGTCCGGGACCTATACAGCCAGGATTTCCCTCGGAGGTTTGAGCTACGCTCTTTCGGGACAATTCTCAGTCGCTGGAGCGGTGTCAAAATCCATTCTGCGTCCGGGATCGAGTCCGCTGACGGTGCAGCTTCAACTGGGCTCGAGCGGCGCCCCGATGACTGGAACGATTGGCGACGGCGTTTGGACGGCAAATCTGGAGGCTGATCCGGCACGATACTCGGCGATCAATCGTTCTCCACAAGCCGGCAGATACACTTTGCTTATTCCGGGCAGCAGCGCTGCTTCCACGCAACCCGGCGGCAACGGTTTTGGAACATTGACAGTCAGCGAGACCGGCAGCGCGATTCTAAGTGGAACGTTGGGCGACGGAACACCTGTCTTTTCGTCAAGCATCGTGTGCAGTCAAGGAGAGTGGCCGTTATATGCTTCACTTTATGGCGGCAAAGGATCACTTTTGGGATGGCTCTCCTTCACCAACTACGGCAATATTGGCGGCCAGATCGCTTGGTTTAAACTGCCCCAGAAAACCGCCAAATTTTATTCCAGCGGCTTTACCAACACGACCGAGGTCATCGGCTCCAGTTACAAATACACCCAAGGTTTCCCGATTCTCGGTTACGCCTATGCCTCGCTTTCGCTTATCAATGGAGATCTTTCCGGGCGCATCAACGATGAAATTGGAATTTGGCCCGGCGTTCTTTCGTTCAATCAGAATGGCAGCAAGTTGACTTTCAATTCTATCTCCGGGCTGTTCAACGGCACGGTGGCCAATCCCGTGACGGGCAAACCGATTACCGTCAACGGTGTGGTTTTGCAGTACCAGGATTTTGCCGGTGGATTATTCCTGGGCACAAATCAGACCGGAAGCGTCGTTCTCTCACGCGGAGAATAACTCCATCATTTCCCTTCGCCCATAAGGTCCCTACGACACGGTCGAGAGAGCGGCGTCAAGAACGTCCAAAAGGAATTGCGCATCGTCATGCGACAAACACATCGGAGGCGCCAGGCGGATGGTTTGCCCCCACAATCCGCCCTTGCCCACCAGCAGGCCCAAGTCCCGGCAAGTTTCGACAACCTGCGCGCATTCCGCCTTGGCCGGTTCCTTGGTGGCGCGGTCCTTGACCAGTTCCAGCCCAAGCAGCAACCCTTTTCCGCGAACATCGCCAATCAACTTGTGTTTGGCCTTAAGTTTTTCCAGTCCGGCCATGAGGAAGCCGCCCAAATGGAGCGAGTTTGCCTGGAGATTCTCGCGTTCGATCACTTCCAGAACCGCTTTGCCTTGCGCGGATGCCACCGGGTTTCCGCCGAAGGTGTTGAAGTGAACGCGCTTCGTCAACGTCAAAGCAATTTCCGGCGTTGTCACGACGGCTGCGAGCGCGCATCCATTGCCGATGCCTTTGGCCATCGTGACGATATCGGGAATAACGCCGTGAGTTTCGAATCCCCAGAAATGTGTGCCCATACGCCCAAAGCCCGTTTGCACTTCATCCGCAATGCACACGCCGCCTGCGGCGCGAACGTGTTCGTAAGCATGTTTGAGGTAACCATCGGGAAAGACCACGCAACCGCCTACGCCCTGGATTGATTCTGCAATGAACCCGGCCAGTTGCCCGGAGGTGGCGTAGTCAATCAGACTTTTTACATCGGCCGCGTAATTCTTGCCGGCATCGGAATCTGTGCGGCCCCATTGGCCCCGATACGGATCCGGCGCGACGGCGTGATGCACTCCGAAACTGTGCGGCACGTTAAATTTCCAGTTGCTGTGCGCTGTCAATCCCATCGAAGACATGTTGCCGCCGTGATAACCATTGCGCAGGGCAATGACGTCGAAGTTGCCTGTGTAGGCGCGCGCCATGAGCAATGCCAGGTCGGTCGCTTCTGAGCCGGAATTGACAAAATAGCAGACCTTAAGGTTGCCCGGCATTTTCGAGGCAAGCTTTTCAGCATACTGCGCGATATTGGGGTGCAGATAGATCGTGGTCGAATGTTGCAGGGTTTCATTTTGCCGTCGCGCGGCCTCGACCACATGCGGATGGCAGTGTCCCACACTCACCGTCACAATGCCGCCCAACCCATCCAAATAGCGGCGCCCTTTGTCGTCGAAGACATACTGATACTTGCCTTCGACTAACATCATGGGCTTTTTGTAATAAAGGACCAGGCCGGGATTAAGGAATTCCCGGCGCAACTTCAAAACTTCATCGGCGGATGGACCGGCATAGGCTTTGGGTTGATAGTCGAAAGGGGGCAGGACCGGATTCTTCATACTCAATGATTCAATTGTTTTTCCAAATATCGCGCCAGCAAATAAAGCGCGAAAGCAACGGCAAAACCGACGAACCAGGCATAACTATAAATCGTCATGAAGATGGGCGCGACATTTTCCTTTGGCAATTCGTGAATCGTAACGAGAAAGCCGGGAAGGTTGGGCAATATGGCAAGCACCAGCGCGGCCAAACCTGGGAGGCTGAAGCCATTCGTTTGCCGGTAAGGTCCGTCACGCTCATAAAGGGCCATGAGGTCCAACTCCCTCCTTCTGTACACATAATAATCCGCGATGAGAATGCCGCCAATCGGCCCGAGCAATGCGCTGTAACCAAGGAGCCAGGTAAACACATATCCGGAAGGGTCCGCCAGCAGCTTCCAGGGCATCATGACAATGCCCACCACGCCTGTGATCAAACCGCCCAGACGAAAGGATATTTTTCGCGGCGCGAGATGGGCAAAATCATTCGCCGGACTGACGACATTGGCGGCGATATTTGTCGCCAATGTGGCCATGCACAGCGCCAACATGGCCACCACCAGCACGGCGGGATTTTTGAAGCGCGTCAGAACATCGGTCGGGTCCCAAATTGCTTTTCCATAAATAATGATGGTCGCCGAAGTCACGGCCACGCCGATGAATGAATACAATGCCATCGTGGCCGGCAGTCCCAACGCCTGCCCGATAATTTGGTCTTTCTGCGAGCGCGCGTAACGGGAAAAATCGGGAATGTTCAAAGACAACGTAGCCCAGAAGCCAATCATGCCGGTCAATGCACCGGGAAAGTAACTCCAGAACTGTCCGCTTTTGGGCTGCCCGGCATCGAACGCCGAGGGTTGCTGCAAAATCGGACCCAAACCGCCGGCCTTTTGGGAAGCCCATGCCAGCAACGCTAGTCCCAGCGCGATCAAGAGCGGCGCTTTGACATTGAGCAAAATGCGAATGGAATTAATGCCTTTGTAAACGACAAACATATTGATGCTCCAAAACAACAAGAAGCAGAGAAACTGCGGCAGAGTGATTCCAAAAGAATTATGCGGTTCCCCACCGAGCGACGGAAAAAAGACGGCCAAAATCTTATAAATCGCTTCTCCGCCAATCCAGGTTTGGATGCCAAACCAGCCGCAGGCCACCAGCGCCCGCAATAGCGCCGGCACATTGGCCCCCAACGGGCCGAACGCCGGACGGCAATACACCGGGAAAGGGATGCCATATTTCGTGCCGGCGTGCGCATTGAGGACCATGGGAACGAGAACAATGAGATTGCCCAGGAAAATGGTTGAGACGGCCTGCCACCAATTCATGCCGCCATCGATAAGCGAGGAAGCCAGCATATAGGTCGGAATGCAGGCGGCCATCGAGATCCAGAGAGCGGCGAAATTCCACCAACGCCACCGGCGTTGTTCAGGCCGGACGGGGGCGAGGTCATCGTTGAACAGCGGGCTGTCAGTCAGCAATGCGCGTTGTTCGGCGCTGAGTAATGAGACGCTCATGCGTCGCGCCCAGACTAACGGGAGCCCCCGGAGTTTAAAGACTATTTTGCTGGGGCGTCTTTGCCGCGGACTGATCCAACTGATCCGTTTTCACGCCAGTGAGGTGGCAAGGAATTATTGCCGCGACATGAACCCGCGGGGTGACTGCTTTAAGAATTTTTGAAAGGCGGCTTGTTGCTCCGGAGTTGTGAGATAAGGCGCAAGCTGCGATGGATCCGTTGGCTCCAGTCCATTGTTCGCAGCCGCATACGCTTTAAGGACGGGCATCAGGATGGTTTCCGCCGAAGGATTTTCCCAGCCTTCCGGACCGCTGGTGCCCCAACCATTGAGTCCCACTGCATACCGATTATCATAATCTGCGTCCACAGGGCCGATCTGCGTCACAATCGTATCGCCGACGCCGATATTGGGCAAAGTGGAGTGAGGCGTAATTTCCCACCGTTGCAGGATCGAATCATCCACGGGTGGATTGAAGTACTGCTGCAATTGAGAAAAATCAGTGGGGAATTGCCCTTTATTGGCTTGGGCATATTGACTCAGAGCTGGCTTCAATTCCGAATTTATGAATGTGCCTTCGGCTGTGTTCCGCAGATTGCTCAAAGCACGGCGGTAATCCTCGTCCGAATTCAAGTCATCCTTGGCGGCGTTGAGCCAATCCTGCTCAGTCAAGAATTGAAATTCAGGAATTTTGGCGCTGGGCGTCTGTTGCACGCGATCTTTGAGCTGGTTCACACGTGCCAACCAGGACTTGGCGGCCGCGCCAGCCGGATCGGCGCTTTTTTGGGAAGCATTATCCCGCAACCGTGCAATTTCACCACGAAGCCGAAGAACATCCGCGGCATCGTGGCGCAGCTTTTCATTCTGCGCCTGTAAAGCGGCCAATTGGCGATTGGCCTCTTCGAGTTGCCGGCGCAACGCATCGTTTTGGGCGGCGGCTGGAGCCGATTGCCGCTGGAGTGCCTGCGTTTGTTCCTGGAGGGCCGAGGCGCGTTGTGCTTCGTAAATTCCCGTACCGACAGCGGCGGCCAGAGTAACGCCGATAACCGCCTTTTGCAGAGTTGTCATAGCAAGTGATTTTGTAATTCCAACTGTTCCAATCAAGTGCGCCCCTGTTCCAACAAGGGCAGTATTGCTTAAGATCGCAGCTTTCAAACCAGCAGGGGCAGATTGGGCGGTATGGGCGGTCAGCAGAGCAGCCAACCCACCGACGCCGACGGCACTTCCGCGCTTGGAGAAATATTCACGCAACAGTTCGAGAGCCCGGCTGACTCGTTTCTGCGCGGCGTCTTCCGACGTTCCCAACGTTTCGCCAACTTCCCGCAGACTTTTGTCCTCGAAAAATCGAAGGAGAATGGCCGTGCGATCTGCTTGATTGAGTGATTCCATGGCCTCATCCAATAATGGTTCGATCTCAGACCACTCGGAGGAATTTGCGTTCATGTTGTTCATGTCAAAGGCGATTTGTTCCCGAAGTTGCCGCCGCGATTCGCGGCGCACGACGTCGATGGCCGTCCGTCGCGTCACTTGGTAGAGCCAGGCTGTCAAAATAGTATTTGGCTTAAGGCTGCCGGCGTTGCGGGCCAGATCGGCAAAGACGGATTGCGCCACTTCTTCAGCCAGTTCCGGCGAGCGCACCTGGCGCATTGCCGCCGAATAGACCAGCTTCAAATGGCGATCCAACAGCGCGGCGAAGGCTTCCTGCCGGTTTTCCCGTGCGTACTGATTCAGCAAATCTAAATCGCTCATCATTTACTTGTATATCGGCGCCGCCGCACGAAATCCGACAAAATCTCGATGGTAGACATGAGATAGGCCCGAAGTTCTCGTCATGCCCAAAAGTGATTAAGGCCAGAGGCCCTTCTCAGCAGGAAACTGCTGCGATCCAACTGTCAATACGCTGACAAATTTCTACGGTCACCGTTGTCTAACCATTCAAGGTCCAACCATCCCGATACGAATGGCGAAGGAATTGGTTGGCTTCGGTGCAATCGGTCACCTCGCCGGCGACGCCATCGTATTTGATCTTCTTGCCGACTCTGTATGCGACCAGGCCCAGCAACATCATTTCGATCATGTCGGTGCCGTAACCGAAGTCGCATGAAGTTTTGAGTCCGCCTTTGCAAGCACTGATCCATTGTTCCTGGAAACCGCCCAAGGGTGGAATCAACGCATCTTTGCCCCGCGGCTTGTAATAGGTCATATCGGCATCGTCTCGAACGGCGTCATTCTTTTGCGGCACCAGAATGCGCGATTGAAAATCCGCCACAATAAATCCTTCGGTTCCCTCGAACATCGCGCCATGGTCAATTTTTCTCAGATCAACGGCGCGATTGGGCGACTCGGGCATGGCCCCGCCTTGATACCACGAGACACGAATAGGCGGACGCCATTCGTTCGATGGAATTTCGAAATGCGTTTCCAATTCAACCGGCGTCACGTCGGCACTGAAAGGATCGCCTTTGGCTTCAGCCGAGGTCGGCAGGCCGGCGTCAATGGCGTTCCAGGCGAGATCCATCGTGTGGCTGCCCATGTCGCCCACTTGGCCGCTGCCGAAATCCCAATACATGTTCCATTGCAAACAATTCATGCCGGACCCGCCCGAAAAATATCCCGCGTTGTAAGGATGAGCAGGCGAAGGTCCCAGCCACAAATCGTAGTGCAAGTAATCCGGCGGATTGCCTTCAGCAGGCAGATAGCCGGGCCGGCGAATCTGCCGGTTTCCCCAGGCGCACACTTCTTGCAATTGGCCGATGGCGCCGTCTCGCACCAGTTCTCGCACCCGGTCAAAATTCTTAAAGGCATGGCGCTGCGTGCCTACTTGAGTGGCCAGCTTGCCTTTATTTTTCAGCCAGGTAGCGCGAACGATTCGCGCCTCCTCCACGCTGTTGGCCAGCGGTTTTTCACAATAGACGTGTTTGCCGCGGTTCATCGCCCAGTTGGTAATGAAAGCGTGCGTATGGTCCAGCGTGCAGACCATCACGGCGTCCACATCCTTTTGTTCAAGGCACTGACGCCAATCCACGTACTGCTTGGCTTTGGGAAACTTTTCGGCGGCAAAAGCCAGGTGCTTCTCATTGACATCGCACAGCGCCACCACGTTTTCGCGGGAAACGGCATCGAAGTGCGCTTCGGCCCGGCCCCACGTGCCCAGCATGGCAATGTTCAACTTGTTGCTCGGCGTATCGGCCCCAAAAAGTTTAAAGCGGGGAAACAGCAGTCCGGCCGCCCCGGCCACAGCGGTGGACTTTAGAAATTGACGTCGTTTCATTGAATGGGCGGATGCAGACTTGAAATTGCCTATTGTAGGCGATGACGCGGAATATCGCTTCTGGGGTGCTTTCATACGGCGATTCTGGCCCAAAGGACGATGCATCGTCAAGCGCAGGTCAAGGCAAACGCATCTAAATCTCGAGGGACGCCTCGGCTTGGCGTCTCATAAGCGTTAACCTACTGTCGCAGCGCATTTTTCCCTCTCTCCTCGCCGGGCGGGGAGGGAAACAGAGGTTCACACTGATCGGAACTCGACGATCTTAGGTTAACGGTCATGGCGAGGCGTCCCTGCCGATGTTTCGCTCGAGCACCGCGCGATCACGATGTCTGAAACTCGACGATGCCGGCCTTAATGGTCCATCACAGCTTCTGGAGCGCCAGCCGGAACGCGGCCATTTCCTGCCCGTTGCGAACCAGCAGCAGGTCGCCGGCTAGCACCGGGTGGTTCCACGTCTTACCCTTAATCGCCGGGAAATGCCCCAGTTCCGTGAACTCGTCGGGGGCCGCCCTGACCAGCGCCAACTCACCCTGCTCGGAAAGCACCAGAAGCAAGCCCTGGTCTGGCAACAGCACGAGCTGCCCGCTGCCGTACCGTCCGCCCTTCCACTTCCGCTTTCCGTCCTGGAGGTCGATGCACGCGAGGATCGAGCCGTCGAAGCCGAAAGCATGGCCATCGTGAACGACGAAGTCATTGAAGTAAGGCTTCAGCCCGACCGATGTCCACCGCTCTTCCACGGTCCATCGGCCGAATTGGTGCCTGACGGCGAGGCGGCGCAAGTTCGCTCCCCCGCCGGCGCCCAAAGCGCTGATGAGCAGGTCGCCATTGGAAATCAAGGCCGGCTGCACGATGCGTGCGCCCGAAGGCCACGGATACTGCCAAAGCAACGTGCCGTCGGCCGGCGTGACGCTCACCGCGCCCTGTCCGCTCAACAGCACGACTTGCGCGACGCCGTCAATCATAAATAGTTGCGGCGAACTGTAGCCATCGCCACCGACCGGGCCAACCCAGCGGCGGACGCCAGTGGCCACGTCGTAACCAGCGAGCCGTCCGACGGCGGCGACGATGACAACGCCGCCGGCCACCAGCGGCGAACCGGCGAAGCCCCAGCCCGGGACTTTCGTGTCGGTGTCCGACGGAGGATTGGCCGACCAGACGGGGGCGCCGTTGCGCGCGTCGAGCGCGTTCAGGATTCCGGTCGCGCCAAATGCATACACGCGACCATTGCTGAGGGTCGGTGTCGCACGCGGACCGGGGCCGGCATTGGACTCCCAAAACCGGGCCGCGTCCCGGTGCGCCCATACGGGTTTGCCGGTGGTCGCGTCATAACAGGCAACGACCTCGTCCTCGCCGCGCTGCTCCTGGGTGTAAATCAGGTGGCCGCGGACCGCGAACGACGACCAGCCCGGTCCAATCGGCCGGCGCCATAGCTCCACGGGTGGCGACACAGACCAGTTGGTCTCGATCCGCACGCCAGGGACAATGCCGTCGCGATGCGGCCCGCGAAAGCCGGGCCAATCGGCGCCGGACTCAGGCGCGGCCATAGCCGTCGGGAGCGCAGCAGGCGACTCCGCCGCTTGGGACAGGAGCCGTTCCTCGGGAGTCTTCGTCCAGCGCCAGTGGAGATCCGAGGCGAAGCCGCCGGTAACGCCGGCGGTCCGCATAAGCATCCAAACGCCGCAAGCCAGCAGGATGGTCGCCACCATCGTGATGCGCCGAACTCCGGCGGCGAGGCGCCGGGTGGCCACGGCCCAGACGACAAACGCGAGGCACAAGACCGGGATGGCATAGAGGGGAAACGCCAGCCCCATCATTCCCGTCGCAATGGACACGTCAATGAGGCGCGACGTAGCGAACATCGCGACGACCATCAGGGCCAAAGCACCCAGGCGTTCCGACCAAGCCGCCCGGCTGAAGCACAGCCACCACACGACCACCAGCAATCCGCACACGAGTTCGCCGATTACCCCGATGGGCTTGGCTTCCGGCACGAAGATTGGCAGGACGAACCGGAGCAGCCATTGGATCGCCACGATGACCACGCCGGGCCACAGCCTGAGCGGTTTCTGGGAGGACGGTTCGATCGGCTGCGCCGTGGACATGCGAGACCACTACGCTGCTCGCCGCCAATATTGCAAGTGGAAAACCAACTCGCCCCCAACCCGGCAACCGGGCATCCCCATCCGCCGCCAATGATCAAAATTCCCTAAAGAACGGTCCAATCATTATCCTTGCAAGCCCGCGCGATGGGAAGACAATAGACTACCCAATATGAATAAAGCACGCAATGCCAACGCAATGAACCGCCGCCAATTTTTGCAAGCAGGCGCCACTTCCGCAATGCTCTTAAGCCTCGGTGGCGCGCGGTCATTTGCGGCGACAAATGCCAGCGCGCATGAAAATTCGATCCCATTCGTAACGCTCAATAACGGCCTGCGAATGCCCATTCTTGGATTCGGCACGATGACGCTCAATGGCAACGTCGGAGAGAGGTGCGTGGCGGATGCCATCTCTTTGGGCTATCGTCTTATCGATACCGCCATGATCTATCGCAATGAAGCGTCGGTAGGCGCCGGGATCAAACAAAGTGGGATCAAACGTGAAGAACTCTTTATCACCTCGAAACTGTGGAAGGCCGATATGGGTTACGAAAACGCAAAGAAAGGATTTCAAACCTCCATCGATAAGTTAGGTGTCGATTATTTGGACCTCTACCTGATTCATAGGCCTTCCGGCGATGTGAAAGGCTCCTGGAAAGCGATGGAGGAGCTTTATCATGAGGGTAAAATCAAGGCCATAGGCGTCAGCAACTTCGAAGCCGCCCAACTTGACGACTTGATTGCCAATAGCGGCGTGAAACCTGCAATCCATCAAATCGAAACACACGCGTTTTTCCAGGAAGGGAAGCCGTATGATTTCCTAAAGCAACATGGCGTGCAAATGGAAGCCTGGGCTCCTTTTGCGGAAGGCCGTCATGGGCTTTTCACAAATACCACTCTTGCCACCATCGGAAAGAAGTACAATAAGACCGTGGCGCAGGTTAGCCTGAGATGGCATTTCCAAAGAGGAATTATTGCCATCCCCAGATCCTCCCAGAAAGCGCATATCGCGGAGAACTTGAATATCTTTGATTTTAGCCTCGAAGATCCCGATATGACCGCTATTTCCACGTTGGATTTGAATACCACTCAATTTCCTGAGTGGAGTTGAAGGCAGAAGGCGAAGTGGAAAATCATCGATAACGCATTAGGCATTTTCGTCGCCGTCTGAGTCGTCCCGACCTCGAAATTTGGATGCGCCTGCCCTGAAGCGTGGGTAAACCGGCTTTTGTTCTTTTCTGCGTGAGGCAAGAGACTAAGATGAAAACCTGTCGAATGAATGTATGAAACGCGAGCACGTTATTGACCTTTATTTCATGGAGGCGCGCGCCAAGCTGATCGATCTGGCGGCTTTTTTGGATCGCGTGGACCGCGCTCCGGGAGCGGACGATTTTCGCATGGCAGCTCTTCGCAAGGCCCTGCTGGAATTGCCAGCCACTCATCGAGACCGCGCCAAGAGCGTTTTGCTCAGTTTGAGCGATCCGACGACCGACCCTCTGCCTGTCGCCAACATCAAAGCGGCATGTGGGGCGTGGCCAGATTCCAAATAAAAGCGGACACTTCTGTCATGCGTTACATCGAGCCTCACGCCCACATGGTCAGCCGCACGACGGATGATTATCTCGCCATGGCCACCAGCGGTTGCCAGGCCGTGTGCGAACCGGCCTTCTGGGCGGGATTTGACCGCCGTTCGGTTTCCGGTTTTTACGATTACTTCAGGCAATTGACGGATTATGAGCCGAAGCGGGCGGCGAAGTTTGGGTTGGCGCATTATTGCTGGCTGTGCCTGAACCCCAAAGAGGCCGAGGACCTCAAATTGGCGGACGAAGTCCTCGGCATCATACCTGAATTCCTGAATCGTCCGTCGGTGCTGGGAATAGGCGAAATTGGCCTGAACAAGAATAGCCGCAACGAACTGGCGGTTTTCGAAAAACATGTCGATCTGGCGGCGCGGCACAGCCAGTTGATCTTGATTCACACCCCGCATCTTGAAGACAAGCTCAAAGGCACCCGTCTTATTGTTGACGCGCTCAAGGCCGATAAGCGCATCGCTCCCGAACGAGTCATTATCGATCACGTCGAAGAGCATACGATTCAACTCGTGCTGGAGGCCGGTTTTTGGGCGGGCATGACGCTCTACCCGGAATCGAAATGCACGGCGGCGCGAGCAGTGGACATGGTGGAACTGTACGGAAACGAGCGGCTGTGGATGAACAGCGCGTGCGATTGGGGCGTGAGCGTGCCTTTGGCTGTTCCGCGAGCGGCCTTGGAAATGCGGCAGCGCGGCCACACTGCCGAGGAAGTGGACAAGATGATTTACGACAACCCAAGGCGTTTCCTCAGCCAATCCAAGAATTTCCGGGAAAAGTCCTAATGGCTCAAAAGATTGTCAGAGGAATAATTGTCAGAGGAATACAAAAAGAAAATGTCTTGAATTCATTCCCCTGACAATCATTCCGCTGACAGTGTCTTTATCAAAATAAACGGCCCCTCTCTCCGGCTCTCTCCCCGCTCAAGAATTCGCGGGGCGAGAGAGATGGGAATCGCGCTTGCCGTGCCGCCCGCGGGGCTTGTGCGGCTTTGAGCCGCTTCGCTTCCGCCAAGCCTCCGGCGTTGCCGGAGGTTTCTGACATAAAATCAATTCCTTTTCACTTGGGATATGCCTCCTTGCGGCCAGATTGACTTCGGATTGACGGCTTCCCGGCAACCTCTACAATCCGCTTCAACAAGAACAAAACAAAAAGCAATTATGGCCACAACGTCATCTGCGCCGCTGGTTAACATCACGTCCGTCCTGCATGAAGATCGCGTTTTTCTCCCGCCCAAGGCGTTCTCCAAAATGGCGCGGGTCAAATCCATGGCCGAATATCGAAAGCTCTATAACGAATCGATTCGCCAGCCGGAAAAGTTCTGGGCGCGGCAGGCCAAAGAGGAATTGGTTTGGTTCAGACCGTGGAAATCGGTCTTGCAATGGAAATTGCCCTATGCCAAATGGTTCGTCGGCGGACGGTTGAATGTCAGTTATAATTGCCTCGACCGCCATCTCAATGGCCCGACTGCCAACAAGGCCGCCCTCATCTGGGAGGGCGAACCGGCCGGGCCAGGCACGCCCGGCGAGGAGCGGACCTACACTTACAAACAACTCCATCGCGAGGTTTGCCTCTTTGCCAATGTTCTCAAACGCAACGGCCTCAAGAAAGGTGACCGCGTCATCATTTATTTGCCGATGACCCCCGAAGCGGCCATCGCCATGCTTGCTTGTACGCGAATTGGCGCCGTCCATTCGGTCGTCTTTGGCGGATTCAGCGCGCAATCGGTGGCGGACCGCATTTTTGATTCTCAGGCAAAATTGGTTATTACTGCCGACGGCGGCTACCGGCGGGGAAGCGTCGTGGCGTTGAAGAAAAACGTGGACGATGCGCTCGACATCAAGGACGCCGCCGGCAATCTGCTGGCCAAGACCATCGAAAAGGTCATCGTGCTTCGCCGCACGAATCAGGAAATCCACATCCAGGAAGGACGCGACGTGTGGTGGCATCGGGAATTGCAGTACGTCGATGCGAATTGTCCCGCGGAAAAATTGGAAAGCGAGACGCCGATTTTTATACTTTACACCAGCGGATCGACGGGCAAACCCAAAGGCATCCTTCACACGACAGCCGGTTATCTGCTTTTCGCCAAGATGACCACCAAATACGTCTTCGATCTCAAGCCAGAGGATGTCTATTGGTGCACCGCCGATGTGGGCTGGGTGACTGGCCATAGTTATGTTGTCTATGGTCCGCTGGCCAACGGCGCGACCAGCTTGATGTACGAAGGCGCGCCCAATCATCCTGAGCCGGACCGGTTCTGGCGGATTGTGGCGAAGTACGGTGTGACGGTGCTTTACACCGCGCCCACGGCTATTCGCGCTTTTATGAAATGGGGCCGCCAATGGCCGGACAAACATGACCTCAGTTCCCTGCGCCTTCTGGGTACGGTCGGCGAGCCGATCAATCCCGAAGCCTGGATGTGGTACCGCGAGGTCATCGGCCATAAGCGCTGCCCAATTGTTGACACATGGTGGCAAACCGAGACCGGCGGCATCATGATTACGCCGTTGCCGGGAGCCACGCCGACCAAGCCTGGGACGGCCACGCTGCCATTTTTCGGAGTCACGCCGGAAGTTGTCGATGATCTGGGCCAGCCAGTTCCCAAGGGGTCTGGCGGCAAGCTCGTGCTGCGGCGGCCCTGGCCCGGGATGTTGCGCGGCGTTTGGGGCGATCCCGTGCGATTCGTCCAAACTTATTGGAGCGAAATCAAGGGCTGCTATTTCACCGGCGATGGCTGCCGCCAGGACAAGGACGGTTACTTTTGGATCGTTGGCCGTATTGACGATGTTCTTAACGTCGCCGGACATCGCATCGGCACGGCAGAGGTGGAGAGCGCGCTGGTCAGTCATCCAAAGGTGGCGGAGGCCGCGGTCGTGGGCCGGACTGACGAACTTAAAGGCCAGGCCTTGGTTGCTTTCGTGACGTTGAAAACCGGCATGACGGCATCTCCAGGCATCCGCGACGAATTGCGCCAGCACGTCGCCCGCGAAATCGGCCCGGTCGCCAAGCCGGACGACATTCGTTTCGCCGAATCGCTGCCCAAGACGCGATCGGGCAAAATCATGCGCCGGCTGCTCAAGCAAGTCGCGGCCGGGGTGGAAATCAAGGGTGACACGACGACCCTGGAAGATTTCAGCGTCCTGGCCAAACTGGCCGTGGAGGAATAGAGGATTGCCTCCATTTCACAGGATATTATACTTGACTAAAAAACAAGTTGCTGTGACAAATTCCTGCGCAGCTTGGTTCATTTTGCACGAGGTTGACGGTGGCGTTCCTGGCAAATGACAACAAAGAAACGCGACCTTCATCATGTTTTTGAGGTGGGTAAGACACCCAATAGCGAACGGCACGCGGCGAGTTAAAGTAATGGCATAAGTAAACACCTTAACTGAGATATTATTATGCTAATTATACCGATGTTTGCACTGGTGCCCATGTTCGCCGCCGCAGGCTGGTCCTTGCTGTATTTGTTATGTGGCGGCGGAATTGGCGGCGCAATCCTGATCTTCATCGTCGCCAAAATGCTCGGCAAGTAGCCGGGGGGAGTTGGGCGTAATCCGTTGATTATTGCGTCGGAGCCTTTTTAAAAAGGCTTCCGTCAAGCGAATGATTTCGGGCGCTTGTTGTCGGGAGTTGAGTTCAACGAGAGAAAACTCGTGCGGAACGCAGCCTCGTGCGACGCTCGATCAGAGCGCGAATTTTAAGCTTCTTTGGCCCGATCTGTTCATGACCCCGGGGCGGGTGTTTCGAGTATATCAAAGGCCAGTCCGGAAGAACCTTCCCCGCGGCCGGGGCGCACGCGGCGCGCCATCCAGCAATAGACCGAGCCATCAATCCAGCGGGTGCGTCTCATGTAGCGGTTGGCTTGAATCCCTGCGCGCGGAATGGCCTGGTCGCGGACGAGAAGCATTTGGCCCGGTGTAAGAATGACGCCCTTGGGCGGCACAGGGGCCGGATTACCAGCGGCGTCCGGCGCGAGCATCGCACCCCGGCGGAATTTCAAGGACCCATCGGACGCGGTAAGAGGAACGAGGGGAATCCAGTTCAACGGAACTTTTGTGCCGAGAATCCAGTTTACCTCCACTCCCGCTGGCAGCGGCGGCGATGTTGGAGCAGGGGTCTGTTGGGCTTCAAAGGCATTGCGCGGATTATCCATCGGGCCGGCCAGGGACTGTTCGACTGCCCAACACATCGTCGCCATATCGTCGCGAAAGAAGAGAACCTGTTCCAACATGGGCCCGTCAGTAACACGGCCCAAAACGGGAGGGAGCAGCAACGTGTCGAGGCGGGTGGGATCATTGGACAACGTAAACATTTGCCAAACTTTCCCGGCTGCGGAGGGAGGCTGGATGGCAGAAGTCGGCTCAATCAGCGTGCGAATCCCAAAAGTGTCGGTGACGACCAGCGCCGCCAGGCGATTGAGCGCTCCGAGTTGGATTGGAATGCTGAATTGGAACCAGTCGTTTGCGCAGACGGCGGCAAATTGTTGCACCAACATTTTGGTCAGATCGACAGGTTCAGTATCCAAAGCGCCGAGGTCACTGGCGGAATCCTCGAATTCCCACCACGAATTGCCCGGCATTCCAGGAAAGGAAATATGTTGCGGGATGACGGTTTGGTTGAAAGTAACAACCGGTTGCGGATTGTGGGCGGTGTCCGCTGAAGTGGAATAATCAAAGGAATACCAATCGAGTTCTCCGCCTTGAAAGCTTTGGGAGGAAAGGCCGACCGAACTGGCCGCGGTTTCGGCCGCGTCTGTAAATTCAAATTGCAAATCCTCGGCATTCCAGGGGGATTGTGGCTGCGCCGCCGCGTAGAGGCTCTGGCAATACGAGGTGAATTGAGCTACAGCGGAGCCGGACGTCGCATTGGCGCTTAGGAACGCGCTCACGGATGAGGCTTGGGGCGAAGCCATCAACGCCTGGTAAAGTTTCCAGCCGTCGGTGATTTTCCCCGCGATCGCGGCGCGAAGAACAATCGCCTGAGGGTCGGGTAATTCGCTGGCCGGTGCTGCGGAGTCGATGGGGAAGGCGACTCGGGCCGCGCTGACATCCGACTGAGGCTGGCTTGAATTCGCCATCACTATCGCTTCAAATCGAAGCCCAAGTTGCATCGAGCCGCGCAAGCCCAGGGCAACGCTTTCGGCTTCGACTTTTACTTCCAGCGGGACTTGCGTGGCGGCCAGCGCGCTGGCGGCGCTCGCGGACCAGGGTTTGTAGGCAGTCATCATGGACTGTTGGAGGCAATAGGCCGCGTTGACAGGGGAGCCTCCGTCGAAGCCGTTGAATTCGCCAACTTGCCACTGCCGAGCCAGGAACCAGAGCGGATCGCGCACCTGCACTTGCTGACCGAGAGCTATCGAAGGGTCCCGGGCCGAGCAGAACAAACGAGACCAGATCGTTGGCCTTGCCACCTGTAGGAATGTTCGAATTGGGGAATTGGAATCTTTTAGGATCATGTTTTGGGCCGCCCTTTGGATTTTTTGGGCTTAACTTTCGATATTTTGGGCGGAGTTTTGGAGATCGCCAAATGGGGCGGGACGAACCTCCTGGTCGGGGTAGCGGAAAGATCGCTAAATTCGGTTGAGATGGTTAATCCCGACGAATTGTAGGCGGTATAGAGTCCAGGCAGGACCTGTCCGAGGGTGGGTAACGAGGCATAATCAACCGTACGAGCCTTGGCGAGCGATATGGCTTGGAGGACGGTGTCAACCAAAAGTTGGGCGGTCCAGGTTGTCGTGCCCGGCGGCGCGACCGCCAGGAGCAGCGATTGCGGGGCGCGAGATTCCGGTTCCTCATAATTCATGGCCACGGCCGTCTTTTCGACCGGGCTGGGAATTTTTTCAACCCACTCGTCGAACAACAGGCCACAGACCGTGGTGAGATTTCCGGCCCCGGCACTGGTCGGAGGGTTGGCCAGTGAAACGAAGGAGCCGGATTGATTCGGCATCCAGTTCAACAGCGCGCACATCCCTTGCCACTGGCCGGACCACGGATATTGCCCAGGCGTGGCTGAAGGGACCTGCGGAAGCCCAAGCGCCAGCCACGGAACCGGAGCATTCGGATCGTAAGGAAGCTGCGCGACATCCACGTTCGGCAGCGACGAACCCAGGGTGCTTGTGCTTGCCGCCACGATCTGTCCGATGGCGCCGCTGAGGTTCATGACCAGATCGGCACGGGCCACCGCTGGGCGAACATGAGACATTTGCTGGAGCACTTGTGCTGGACCGAGAAGCGTGGCGGGCGATTGTGCGCGCCAGGCCGCCACAGCCTGAATCGCTTGTGGCAGTGACTCGGCCAGCGGGTCCGTCGATGCGGCGGAATAATCGGGCGTAAAAGTCGGCAAAGCCACGAAGTCTTTTCCAAAGAGGTCGGCCGGTGTCAAGTTATTGATGTCGAGCGCCGTTATGCGCGCCTGAATTCGGGCCAGGACACTGGTAGCCTGCGCGACCAAATTGCTGACGGACGCGGTATCCCGCCCAATTGTCGCCGGCGCCGCGCCTGGATCGCCAAAGCCGCTCGCGGTCAGTAGCAGCACTGTCAAAGCGTCCGCCAAATTCAACGGCGGAGTGGTGATCGCGCTACTCAGCGCCTGCGAGAGTGCTAACAGGCCATCATGCGCGGTTGTTAAACGCGGTCCGAAACTTGTTGTCGGCAAACCATCCTGAGCGCCGCCAACAACCAAGTCCTCCGGTCGGAGTGGACGCGCGCCACCGAGCATGTCTTTGAGTGCGCGGCAAAGTGGCAACAACTCCGGCAACGTGAGAGGCGCCGCAGGTAAAGCTGTGCGTCCATACGCTACCGAAACCGACGTCGAGCCTGGAATCAGTGGCGCGGCCGAACCCATCGCCAACTGCGCGATGATCCATAATTCAAGCTGCGAATTGGTGATTTCCGCGCCTGACAGAGGGGCGGGCGAGGGCGAACCTTGTGACGCCGGCTGCGGCAGGGGTGGCGTGTCCGGCGTCAAAGCCAAAAGATCCAGCGCGGATAAACCGGCCTGCGCGAGAGTAAAGGTTTGCGTAGCGGCTGCCGGTGCGTTCGGCGCGGTGTAGGTCACTTGGAACTGCACGGAGGCGGGATTGGGAAGAACCGCTCCCAGCCATTGTTCGAGAAAAGGTTCGGCTGCGGCGCGCGGCGTTGCATTTTGTGTGCCCAACCAAACGGAGCCAGGTGGATTGGCCGTGTTTGGCTGGAACACCGAAAGGAGCCGTTGTGTAAAGTCGAATCCGCTGCGCGGCGTTTCGATGACTTGCGGCTCGGGCGCATGTTGATCGCGTGAACTGGCATTGAGGGCGCCACCGCTTCGAGCCGGATTGCCGCGGACTATTTGGAAGACGCTTTCGGCGACGTTCAGATCGCTGTAGGCATCGACCGCTTCATTGAGAAGGTTCAACGCCGCGACAACCTTGGTGTAACCGGCGCCGCTGGCGGCTGGGAGACTGCTTCCATCCTGCATTTGCATTCCCCATTGAATTGTTCCGGCGACCCAGGCCTGTTGCAGCGCCGCGCCATCGACGACATTGGAAGCCGCCACACTGGTCGCCGGTCCAGTGCCGCTGCTGGCGATCTTATTGGCGGCAATTGGATACACTTGGCGAAATGGCGAAATGTACATGGCGACGTTGCTCTCCAACAGATTTTCCTCGAACTGATAGCCCAAAAGCGCGCCCAAGTGCTGGCCCTGATTGATCCCCTCCATCAGTTGGAGGGCGCTCCGCACGCGCGCCGACGAGAGATCAATCGCGCACTGCAGTCCTTGATTGGTCTTCACGTAGTTCAGGTAGCCGTTGCGCAGAACTGCGCCCGTGGTGGCATGGGCGAGCGAGGGCGCGTAAATAAATCCGCCATTGTCATTCGGCGCGATGACTGGATTTGGAAGTTTCGAGGCTGGCCCGGCCAATCCAGCCGCGGTGACTGTTTTGAGAGTCGCACCAGTCAACGACACCAACGCTGGCTCGGGTGTGAGCAATTCCACATAGCCATACGCGCCGATAAGAACACCCGGCGGGACGTTGGACTTTGCCAGCTTCGAGGGCGTTCGTGCCGCGATGAGCCGATAATTGGCCAATCCAGTCCACCAGGCGTCGAGCCGGTAGCCCCATATATCGAGGGTTTCGGTGAAGGCGCGCTGCAACGCCGCCGTGGGACGTGACGCCAAGGCAGCCAGGCTTGAGTAAATGGCGGTCAGCGTTGGATACGCGGCCGGCCCCGCGGCGGTGGCGAGCTGGCTTTGAATGAAGTCGCCCAGAACCTGCGGGCTGGATTGGACGCCAGGGTACTGAGTATTGAGCAAAGCCCAGAGGAAAGTCCCGGCGGATTGCGGATCGGACGGCGGCAGGGGGTACTCCGGTTCGGACAAGGGCGTGCTTAAGATCTTGCCGGCCACAGCCGCGTACTCGAGCAAAAGGCCTTGCAGGATCAGGCGGAACAGCAGCGTGGGCTGGCCATCCTGGATTCCGTTGTTCAACAATTCGCTGACGCTTTTTCCCGGGAAATACTGGAAGTAATTAGACGCCGTCGCGAGCGAAGTCGTCTCGCTGACGACATTATTGGGAGTGACCAGCAGCAGGTTGCGGGCAGATAACGATTGGATAACCATGCCCGACAAAAGGCCGGTGGCCGCCGGCCACCCCAGTTCGACGATTTGAGCAAGGGTGACGCTGAGTGAATTGACGTAATTGGCAAGGTATTCACCGCCTAACTTCTTCAATGCCTGAGTTGGGCAAAGCAAATCAAACTGGGCGATGTTCCATTGCAGCGTCGGTCCATAGCAAAGGTAGGCGTTAATGCTGCAGGTGCTGGCGTCCTGGGAGAGAATGGAGGCGGTGACTGCGTCGGCAGTGCTTGCGGTAGCCTGCGGGCTGACGGCCGATTGCCAGAGGCCTAGCGCCTTGACGAGGAGATTGGTCCATCTGGCATTGCTGACACCGGCGATCAACTCTTCTCCGCTTGAAACAGCCAGCGTGACCGGCAGCACGCCATAGGGCGTATTTCCAACCCGAAAAGCGGGGACGGGACCTCGCGCGCGCATGACCGTCGTGGCGAATTGCCGGAGCGCCGGCAATGTCGACCCCAATTGGTAACCAAGCATATAGGGCAGGAAATAGCCGCCTGTCACTGGCCACAGCACGGTTGCCATGTTGATGGCGTCCTGCTGGTCCAATCCGTTTGCGTATTTGGTGTGCGCGAAAACGCGCCGGTCAAGCCCAAGTGCGTCAGCAAAAAAATGACCATCACTATAAGGCTTGAGTGTTGTGACACGGTCTCCGGCCGAGTGCGATGCCAGTGCCGTGCCGTCAACGTTTCGTGTCAATCCGCTCAATTGATTGCCCGCGACAGTGGTGTACGCTATATGTTCGCTCCCGACGACAATGGTTCCGCTCGCCGGCAGCGCGCTGGCATTGGTCACGGTTAGGCTGGCATCAGTCGGACCAAGGGATGCGGCCAACTCAGTATCAATGAGCGGCATTTGTCGCTCCGTTTGGAAACTATCGAGGTAGTTGTCATCCTTTCGTGAGTAGCCGGCCGGAGCATCGGTCGAATTTTTCGTCGGCGTGCCTTGTGGAACGAAAGCGAAACCGTCGGTGTAACGATGGGCCGTGAGCAATTCTTCCAGGGTTTGCCTGGCCGCCGCGGGGCTAAGTCCGGTGGCCCCCACCACGACTACCTGGGTAAATCCGTTTACCTTTTGCGCTGTTGTGATCGGGATTTTCACGGCCATGCCAACGCTCAGCGCGGTAGTGAAGTCGAACAGCCAGTCCATGTCATTCGCGATCCCGTTAGCCGGCGGCGACCCACTTTGCGGAGAGGTCTGTGGTGTTAGCGCCACGGCGAGATCTTTGTTGGGGCGCGTGACTTGAACGCATAACGGCGAAGACGGAGAAGTATCGTAAAGCGCGACAAACCAAACTTCTGGAAGCGCGCGAGCGACAGGAGTCTGGGACCAGGACGATGGACGAAATGCGGCGGAAGGTTGGACCGCTGAGCCAAGCGGAGTCGCGCTGGTTCCATTGATCCAGGCGTCGAATCCGGCCGGCTGGGTCGCGTTAGCCACGTAGGCCGCACGGCGCGGTCCGAAGGAAGCGGCCAGTTGCGCCCACGACGTTTGCTGGCCGGTCACGTTCTGAGAGGAATACGTTCCCATCTGCGTCCAGTATTGCTGGGCCGCGTTCCATTCATCCTCGGTCAAGGCGTCTTCATGGGTGTCAATTGCAATTTGATCGGGAAAAATGCGCAACCAAAGCTCGGGATGGCTCGGTTTCGTGGTGGATTGCATGAAGCGCGTTTCAATGCGAAGAGGAAGCAATAACAGCGGGCTGGCCGCTTTGACTATCGGGATCGAATCGCCGGATAGGTTGACGGGCTTGGTGGCTACGCCCGTGGACGGCTGGGTGGACGCGTTTGCGACGGGGACTTTGACGCTTCGAGGGGGAATGGCAACGCTCACGCCGATCCTCCCGGAAGCATCAGCGGCCCATAAAACGCCACCCGCACTGGATCAAGAAAAGTGAGTTTTGCCATATCGGCGCTGTCCAGGCCCCACGTGGATGGTAGAGCCGGAAAGCCGGCATTGGGAGTCACCGTGGCGAAGGCGGGCGGCGTGCCGGGTGACGGAGCCGACGGGGCAAAGTACGCTTGTGTAATTGGATTGGTGGGACTGGCATCGGTTTGCAGGCCGAACCGCGGCTCTGTCGGTTGTTGTTGCAAAACAAAAAAATAACCGTAGCCATCGCCGCCTGTGTTCACCTGTTCTTCTGTAAGTGGAAAACCCAGGAAGGTCATGTCGGGAGACAATGTCCCACGAAATAATGGGTATATCTCCTGTGATAAATCACTGCTCAGGACCAGATTTGGCCCGCCATTGGATCGTGTGCCCCCCTTGGGATCGACAACGGCCGGAGCGGCATAGATGGCTGTCGTGGGATAGCGGCGAAGCAGTTCGCCACGAACCAGCAGGATCATCGTGCCGGCGGCGTCAGGGTTGTGCAGATTGCGATTGTTGCCGAGGGAATTCGAGGTTAGCCAGCAATGGATGGGCGGGATATCGTAGAGGGCCTCCCGCGACGTCGCATCCGTCGGGGCGGGCAGATGCCCGCTGATGTCCCAAAACTGACGGAAATAACTGCCGCGCTGGTCGGTTGGAAAGCTGTTGAAGAGGAGTTGGCGGGCCATTTCGAAATTCAGCCCCACCATGTAGGCTTCGATAAATTCTTCATCCGGCACCAGCAATCCGACCGAATCTGGTGGAATGCTGCTGATGCCGGGCAGGAGAAATTCCTGGGACAGATCCCGCAGAGGAGCGTACATTGGCTGCGGAAAAGACGGCGCAGCCATGATCGGCTCGATCGGATCGGCGGGCGTCCAGTTCAACACTGACGACACGTTCACCAGGGATTGAGCGCGCAGCACGACCGTGATGGCAGGGTCGAGGGACTTCAGCAGACCGGCACTTAGCTGGGTGAGGTCAATCGGGGAGGGGGGCGCGATTGCCGAAGGAACGATTTGCATCAAGCCGTTAATTCCCACCAGCGAGGCGCGAAACGCCTGGGCGGCCGCAGAATCTTGGCCGGCAGTTCCGGTGTCCGATGTGGTCGTCGTCCCGGGTGTTGTGAAAATAAAACCCGGAACGGCTGGACCCGCGATGGTGAGATCCAGGTCCACCGCGCCGCCTGGCGATTCCGAAGGAGTAATCCGGTCGTTGACCGCGCCTGCAATGGTTGTTGTAAAGCCGGGCACGGCAGTTTCGGTGACGCCGGAGAGTGACGGCATCGTTACCGCGCCGTAGCCCGGGCCGGGTGGCGGCGCGAAATAGATCGTCCCGTTGTTCAATCCGTTGATCAGACCATCCAAAGTCTGCCCAACCACTCCCTGGCGCCGACGCCAAGGCCCGCGCGGCCGCGTCAGCCGCGTGACGGTTGGATTCAAAAACCGCCAGGGAATAGGGCTGGCAGCAACAGTGGCCCAGACAGTTTGTCCCGCAACGATGACTCGCCGCAGCACGTTGGAAGTCAAAGTAAGCAGATCGACCGGCGTCGCCGTTTTAAAAACCGCGCTGTAGGACTGTTGCAGCGCAGCGCGGGCCAGTTGGGCATGACGCAGAATTTGATTTGCCAGTTGGACGCCCGCAATTTGCCGCCATGCCGCCGCCATCAGTTGCGAGCGTTCGGCTGTCACGATGGCCGCTCCCAACCCGGCGGCGGCGCGCGCGCGCGGGTCGAGATTCAGGTCATTTACCCAACCTGGCGTTCCCGCGGTAACCGTGTTGACCGCCGCATGGTAACGCCCATACATAGGTGGGCCGACTATCGGGTCCGGGTCAGCGGGATTATCGGTTGCCGGCTGGCTGACGTTTAAAACATTGGCCAGCGCGGGCTGAAACGTTTGCTTGTCAGTCGTCGTCCACTCGTCAGGAGGGGGTGGTGGCGCAGGCGCAGGGGGTGGCGGCGGGGGAGGCGGAGGAGTCGCCAGCGCGCCGGCCAGATTAAGCGTCTGGTTTCCCGAGGTTACCGGTGGCAGCCCCCAGGTTGGCGGCGCGCCCCAGTTGTCGAGGTTTCGCGGATCATCCACCGCCATTGGCCGGGTGCCGAGACCGCTCATTACCTGAGCCGAAAGCCGCAACGCCAGCGACAGGAAATCGCCGTTTGCGGCGGTGACAAACGAAAACGAATAAAAGACCGGAAGCGAAGGTTGGGTGCTGTTGTTCGTCTTGTCCCAGGCTGGGTTAATCGCCGGAGCGCTGGCGGCGGGCGGCGTGGGGGCCGTTCCGCTGGCTGCCTGACAGCCGACATCGGTTGCCGGGACCAGGAACGCTGTGTAACCGGTGTCGGGTTCGAGCAGGCGCGGGCAAATGATGCGGGATGAAAGTCGCTGAGGCGTGTTCGTGAAAATCGTGTCCAAGGTGTCGCCGTTTTCATCACCCACCAGTTGGGCGTGGGCCCAAAGATAGGATTCCTTCAAATCGGGCAGCGCATTGACACTTGGGGTGATTGTCGGCAAAGCGCCCGGCTGAGTGGTTGGAGGCAATGGGTACTCAGACCCGTCATTCTTCAGAACCACCAAAGCCAGCCACGGAGTAAGCCGCGCCTTTTTAATAGCGCTGGCAGGAAGACCTGCGGCTTGCGCCGGCGTGAACATCCAGGGAATGTCCGGATCATCAAATTCGATGAACGCAAAACAATTGTATTCAAAACTGTCCGCGCCGTTGGCCGGGTCGGTCCTGATAATGTGCCGGGTATCAAAGCCTTTAACGTCGCCCGGGCCGTAGAGTTGAAGTCCCGTGTTGGCCGGGGAACCTCCGGAAGCGCTGGTTGGGAAGCCCGGGCCGCCGTAAATCGTCGCGGCGGGCTGCCCGTTCAATTGCGTGTCAATCTGCAACCCAATTTGAGGCGTGACGCGAAGGGACGGATATTTTCCATTCAACGAATCGATTGGACTGACGACATCCACATTTGCGCCTCGCTGGCACAGCGGGTAAAAGTGGTAGTTGGCCAGGTTGAGGACGGATATTTGCATGCCCGCCGTCACCGTCACAGTCGGCGGCGGCCCGTCAAATAAAACGAGCTGGTTTATGTTCGGGACTTGGGCGTAGCCGATGCTGACCGGCTGCGAATCAATCTGCAGAATCACTCCGGTTTGTGGGAAACCCGCCGGAACAGACTGCAGCGTCAGCGTCCATTGTCCGGCCGAATTCACGAGCGATAACACGGTGGCAGTGACGGGTGAGCTCATGCGGCTGCCCCTAATTGAAGTTCATAGAGAGAAAGGATCTGCAGCGTGCCCTTGACCGAAGGATTGGCCGCCTCATAATTATTAAGACTGGCTTGGACGTCGGTGTAGCCCCGGCCCGTCGCGGGCGAAACGTTCGCCTGCACGGACAAGTCGGTGGCGCTGACGACGACGTACTGCGGCCCCGTGGTCGTGACGCCGCTGGTGAGGCCGGGCGGAACATATTTCTGCGCTCCTGAATTGCGCCGGGGCGAGAGGGCGGAGGCGCTGTGGCCGGCCATCGCCATCGCGGTGTCATGCAGCAGCGGGTAGTGGTCTGCCTGAAGTCTTGTCGGCAGGACCACATCGTCGTGAATGATAGTGTCGTAGGTGACGGGTTGCGGCACATCCAGCGAAGCTTCCGCCAATTGGCCCAGCCCGAAGGTCGCACCGGCGTCGTGCGGCGTGAAGGACGGCTTCGATATCTTGTCCTGATCGGACATCTTGAAAAACTGGCCGTCGGCAAACTCAGCCGGGATGATGTCCCCGGCAGGAATACTGACGAATCCAGCCCCCGTTGGGTCAAGAATAGTTCCAGCGATCGTAAGCTGGTTTGCATCCGTCGGGACGGCGCCATTGACATAATCAAGGGCCATGTCCAGCGGCGCCACCGTTTGCAGAAACGTAAGTTGTCCGATTGGGTGGACGACTACCTGCGTCGCCGTCGCAGGAATGGCCGCCAATGTGGCCACCCGCCCGGCATCGGGCGGCAGGACTGCCTTCCAATTGCGCGCATCGTTCAAGGCAGCAGTAAATGGAGGCAGAAGGGTCGTCGTGGCCGGAACCTGGGGCGGCCCTGACTGGCCAAACGTCTTGTCAATATTGACGTGGACTTTGAAGAAAAAGATCGAAAAGCTTGCGTCTCCGTGGACATGCCAGGGTGATGTGCCGCTGAGCGACCCATCCACGTTGATGCTCGCAATCACTGAATTGCCGGCGAGAATGTCTATACCGGCGCTGAAATCGATAAGGAAACCAAACGGATCCAGAATAATGAGCACATCAAACCCCACGTACCCATGCACTCCGAATCCCGCCGCTTGAGCCATGAGTTCGGCCTTGGCTCCGAACTGAACGGAATTCGACGTGACGGCGAAGTATCCCTCGACGCTGAGGCTCGGGTCGCTTCCCCAACCCAGGCTGATGGTCAGACGCGTCAGCGTCGGAAATCCGGGTGGTGGCTGAAAGTTCGGATTGAGGCCGCCGATGGAAAGCGCAAAACTCGGACTCTCGCCATAATTCATCCGAAAAGCCATATCGCCGGCGACACCGAAGGCCGCGACGTAGGAATTGTAGAGGGAAGCATCAATCGTAATCAGTTTCTGGTTGAAATCGATCATGCCAAGCACATCCAGATTCAGATCAATGATCGCGTCCTCCGGTTCTGGCACTGCGACGACGATGTAGCCCAGAATAGCCAGCACCACAGGATCGGGCATGGTGACGACAACCGCGATCTCCGCCGTGACAATCTCCGGCTCGCCCCAACTGATTTGGACCATCGGACCAAAGACGAAATCTCCCGGCATGATCGGGAAAATCGCGGCGATATTCTGCGTGATCTGTGTTCCCTGGCTGGCGGGGTCCGTGAGGAACAGGGTCTTGTCAATCGTATGGGCGCGAAACGCCGCCCGCAACGCGTCGGACGACATCGTGCGATTGATGCCCAAAATGCCCCCGACGCCGGTGAGTTCAAATCCAAACCCCAATTGAATGGGCACAAAGTCCGCAATAATAATGATGACAAAGGAGAACCCTTCCGAACCGTCGGGCATGATGGTATCGAGCAACCCAAAGGCCTTGAGCTGCAGCATCTCAATCGTCAACTCTAAACTCCCGCTGTATTCTTGTTTCGCCTTGTTAAATGATATGAAACCACCGCCGCTGACGGTGGAGGACTCGATGTCCAACCCCAATCCGGTCGGAGCTTTGAACCCGCAACCGAAGTCAACAACCGGTCCACTTCCATTTCCATTTCCACTTGAGCGCGGAAAGGTGAAATTCGCATCGAATCCGATCTTCTCGACCGATACGGAAATGGGGCCTAGTGTTCCCTCGGCGTCAACGCTTACCTCGAGAGTGATGGCGTTGTTCTTTGTGCCCAGGGTCAGATATATAGTATCGAGCGTGATGGGGCCGAGTTGGAGATGCACCGGCAGAGACGCGGTCAAGCTGGCACTGCCTGTGAAATAAAGGCCTTTCGACCTGGACCAGCCCAACCCGAAATTGAAATTCAATTGCAATCCTCCCGCCGGCAGCAACGACGACACAAAATTGTCCGCATCATCGACGGAGATAACGATTTGCCCGCCGTTTAGATCCAGTTCCAGGAAGAAGTCGATATCATTTTGGCCAGTAAGCTGAATGCCACCGCTGCCCGAAGCGCTCTGCACCTGGACGCGTGTGCTATCAGATGACCCCATCAAGATAATCGGGCTGTTGTTCTGCGACACCGTAGTCAACTTCAATTTCAGGCTCCCTTGGGCTGTAGCGCCGTTCGGCGGAGTGGCGTTAAAGCCGGTGACGACCTGCAACCCCTGACCAGGCCGCACGGTCAAGCCGACGCCGCCGGTGAAATCGAACGAATACTGAGCGGAAAAGGTTAGATTGGGCGTAATCGGGAAACCTTCGGTGAAATTCCCTTCCAGGAACGGCATCAAAGCTAGCCCCGGCAGCAAGGCGACAGGCGTCGTCGGCGAAACGGGAACCGCCGGCAAGGGCAGCAGACTGACTCCAGCCGTTACTTCCGCGCCGCTGACTTGCTGGTAAAAGAATGACATTTGGACCTGCCATCGGGTCGGACTTCCCGGCATCGGAGCGCCGCTCTCCAATTTTTGTGCCGAAGCCTCTGGCATCTGAACCAAATCCGCCGACGCGCCAACCGAAATCAAAAAGTTCCGCACATTACGCATGACCGATGTCGAATCAAATTGGTTGGTGCCCCATTGGTAGGCGTTTTGGAACAATTGGATCGGATTGCTTACTGCGAGCGGAATGTCCGACCAGACCAGTTGCACTTGGACAAACCCAGGCTGAGTCGCGGTGGAACTCACATATACCTTGCGCACCAAACCAATAGCGGAAAGGAAAAACCCAATGGCGGGGTGGTAGGACTGCAAATAATCCACCAGCAAATAGGAAACCAGTTGCCCGGGAAACGTGGCGAGGAAATTGACATTGTTCGCCAGGAACGTGGCGTCGAACTGGCCCGAAGAACTCGATAATCCGTCAATCGCGTTCACCAGGTTCAGGACGTGAGTAGCCAGAGTAGTAGGAGGGGGAACATTCCCCGCCGCAATGGCCTCGACATCATTGATTATTACCTGAAGCGGTCCGGGTTGGCCCGAACTCCCCATAAGCGCTTGTATCGGGGCCGGAATGCTGGTGGCCGTCCAACCAAGTTGAGCCATGAACACTTGAAAAGCCAGGGGAGAGCTGAAAGCATCTTCCAGGGGTTGAAAGGCGCGCGCCACTTCGGTGGCAATGACGGTAGCGGTGTCAGTAGAGGCCATGGCTACCCTCCCGGATATTGCTTGTCCAGATCGGCGAGTTGACTGGGGTCAATTTGATCGACAATCAAATACTTGCAGACAAAGCAGAATGCCGTGTGGTTGTACTGGTCGCGCATTCTGCACATGCCAGAGGGCCTGTAGACACCATGTGTCCACGTCCCTCCACCCGTGTAAAGGCCAATCACTTCGTACATCTGGCTTGGATAGGTTAACAGGTGTATCGCTGAAGGGGGAACCTCGGTGTGACCCAGATTCGGACCAGTGCCCAGTGGAAACGGACCATTAGCGTTTATGAACTGTAACACCGGGCCTGAAATAAGAGTCAGTATATTCCCATTCGAATCCAGCTTTGGAATGTAAACCACGGAGCCAAGGGGAAGGTCTGCGTTTGGATAATTGGGATTTCTTGCTGCGCTGACGACGGCAGGTGTCAAGGTTAACGTCTCTCCAGCGATCTGCCAGCTATAAGGGCCATAAGCGTATTTGGTAGGATCGAATTCCAATCCGAGTTGGGCTGAAGCGAACCCTTTTGCGACTCCGGCAATCGCAAGAATACTCGGGCGGATGTAAGCCAGCGAGCTTTTAGTCGTAAAGTTGGTCCATCTGGCAGCGTCATTGGGGCTCAGACTAACTGTCAAAGGACCTGAGGCTAGGGGCGACGTCACTTGCTGAGTCGCTGAAGACAGAATCATGCGGTCGCAGTTCCACTTAAAGACCGCACTGGGCTTGGGTGGGGTGTCATCTCCGTTGCTTTGATTTAGGAAAGTTGTCAGGTTAATATACTTAGACTCGATTTCTGTTCTCTGGGCATTAGGCAGAGTCGCACTATTGGCATTATCATTGTACTCGTCGCCCAGCCATAGAGAATGGCCCAGCTCATGGACGACAATATCCGTGAATGACTCAGGGCTCGCAGGCACAGAACCATGATGATCGTACGGAGGCCCCGGTATTGGAGATGGGACAAGGATGACAGATTGTTCCGAAGGAGTTGCCGCTATGCCAATGTTAAACGTCGTGCCGGCAGTCCGTTGATCACAAACGATGAAAACTACGCGCTTAAAATCCACCCCCTCCTGACCGCCATCGGTGTGCGACATCCAAGCGGACCCGATTTGATTACCCTGTTGGTCTGTGAGCGTATTGAAATAAGCGTCCATTTGACGCGCTAGCGGCAATTCCGGGTTGATTCGCCGGAGATCCTGCCCTATTGACCGGTAGGCGGCGTCCGCTGGTTCTGCTACCCATTGAACCCCCGCACCAAAAGAGTCGCTGGGTGGATTGCCAACCTGAAAAGGTCGTTCTCCCAACCGCGCGCTGTACATGAGGCCGTAACGTGAATCCTTCGCTTGGAACAGATATTGGCCTGAGCCACTTCCTCCAACCCCGACTTGATTAGGGTCCTCCGGGAAAAAACGCTCTGTAAGAGGTGGGCCCACCGAAATGCCGCTTTCCATACTGGGCTCAAACTTCATCCACACGTTCCAAGAGTTCGCTAGCAAAAGGAACGGCTCACAGCGCAGCTCGCCGAACATTTCGCTCTTAAGTAGCTTGGCGTATTTGTCAAAATCTGCTTTGTCGTCGGCGGCAAAGCCTTCCGCTAAAATCAATAAATTGTGAGCCGCGGCATTCTTAGACAGGTCCAGTTGCGTCAAAACTGTATCTGAAGAAGCAGCAACAACCGTAACTTGCACGGAACTCAGACTTTGGACCCCGCCCGGAGCAGAAACCGTCACGCTGGTGACCCCTTCCAGATTTGATCCCGAGGTAAGCCGCCCCTTGGAATCTACTGTCGCGACGCTCGTACTAGTCGAATTATATGTGAGGTAGGGATGTGAAGTTATATCACACACCGTAGTATCCGCATCAAATAATGCGTAGACGCTCAGAACATAGTTCTGGGAGCCGGGGACCATTGTGACAGAGTTGTTGCCGACCCATAGTTTGGTGATCGTGGAATGCACGCTCACCCGAAAAAGCATATAGACGTTGCTGTCGTTAGCATCGGAAAGATACCCGATGATAACGCCCGGGGAAACAGGAGTCGCCGTAAGTGTTAGGGATGCCGAATCGAAAGTGATCGTTGCAATGCTCGCAAAGGAGGCGGGTGTGATTGGAATCGGGGTTGAGATAACGAAAACGTTACTCGCAGACCAGGTTATGTTGGGTAAGGGACTTGGCAAGGACAAAGGTGAATCCGAAGTCAGGTCCACCAAAGAAGTGGAAACTGCGGCTTGGCCGACTAAGAGATGGATGTCAGCGTTGACTGGTTGTAGTATGAATTCGCTCAAAGGCTTTCCATTATTTTGCCAAACGTGTACGTTTTCCGACCGATAGCGTGCCCGGAATCGTGATGCTTCCAACTGAACTGAATTTGACCCGGCCTTGCCTCGTCGGAGCGACGAATTTTAGACCAGTCAATAAAGTGGTGGCAAGAACTTTTTAAAGAATTCTGGTCGCCGCTATGGATGGACTTTCTGGACCGAGCCGGAAGTCGATTATATTTCGGACTTGAATCCGAATCGAAAGGCGCGCAACTGTATGCTTTTCAGCGCTCGGCGTGAAGCATTACATCTATATTTCGGACACAAAGGTGGACATGATTTTTGCCCAAATCCCCAAAGCGATGCTGGAAGGGCTGGCCGGCGAGCTGAAAATCAATCTCGGGGTCTTGAGCGCATCCTTCAAGCAGGAGGCTTCACAGGAAACGCGGTTCTCCAAGCTGGAAGTGCTTGAGAAGGCCGTATTGGACGATTAAACCCGAAACTTAGGTTTGGCCTTCGACGGCACTTCGATTTATGGCGGGACGGGCGACTAGCAACGCCGAAGTAATGTTCCAAATACCCGCCGGCGCAATTGTTTTTTTCGTAATGCGTCAAATCGAATTTGCGTTGCCGAAAGTGAGCGCGGCCCAAACCGGCGATATACATTCCGATGGAGGCAACCCTTTACATGAGTGGTGCGAATTGCCGGTTGAAAGGCCTCGGTTTTTTTGAATCGGATCGTGAGTTTCACAGGCGAATGGCGGCGAGGTCACAGTGGCCATAATCGGTATCAGACGATGGGACGATTCTGATCTTTGCTTTGGCCAGCGTCGTTGTCATTTTTTTCACAACGTCGATTTTATTTCCTTTCCATACTTGAATCGTTTGTCAGGCGGTATTGGATGCGTCCAAAAGGATGCATCCGCCTGACGGCACCAAACGTTCTTTGATCGAAGATGCCAACTTGCGCCCAATCAACGGATTTGATATGATCGTAGGCGCGCAAACTGATTTTGTGCGAGCGTTTTCGACTTGTGGCGAGAGGATGTCGAGTAATTGTCTATTTTTGACGAAACCCGTGAACGAACAGACATCCATAGATAACGACGCCGAATTGCTCCGGCGGATCGGCGCAATGGATCGCTCGGCTTTCGCAGAATTTTACGACAAATACTCCCCTCTGCTGTTTTCAATTGCTTCCAGAATTTTGAATGATGCCAGCGAGGCGGAAGATGTATTGCAGGAGACGTTCCTGCAAATCTGGGAAAAGGCCGGCTACTTCAACCCGAAACTGGGAAAGGCCTCCAGTTGGGCGGCGATCCTGGTCCGCAACAAGGCGATCGACCGCATCCGCGCCTCGCAAAGACGGATGCGCCTGGCAAAAGAGGCCGGTGTCGAATTCGCCGTCACCGCAGAATCCCAGGAGACGGCCAACGGCGCCGTTCATGGCCGTGAAAAAGCCAAGTTGATCCAATCGGCCCTGGTCGAACTGCCGCCGGAGCAGCGCCGGGCCATCGAAATGACGTATTTTTCCGGCCTGACCCAGGCCGAGATTTCTGAACAATTAAAGGAGCCGCTCGGCACCATCAAAGCGCGCATTCGTCGTGGCATGCTCAACTTGCGCGGTCGACTGGAGGATCTTCTATGATTGACGAACGCATGGAAGAGCAAGCGGCGTTGCATCTGCTGGGCGCATTGAGCGAGGCGGAAGGACGCGAATTTGAAAAGGCGATGCAGGCCGATCCTGAATTGCAGGAACTCGTCGCCCAATTAAGCACGGTGACGGGCGCGCTGGGCGGCGCGGTGCCTTTGGTCGAGCCTCCGCTACAATTGCGTGCAAAAGTTCTGGCCCAGGTGGCGCCCCCGCAAAAAATGATCGTGCCGCCGGAGCGTAAATTCCGGGTCGGTTTCTGGCTGCCGTGGACATTTGCGACCGGTCTGGCGATTTTTTGCATCGTGCTGCGTACGCAGGACAGCCAATTGCGCAGGACCGTAGACGCCCAGGCACAACAAATCGGTGTGCTGAACCAACTGGCGCAGTCGTTGGAATTGTCCACGAACAATTTGCAGCAAAGGGTGCTGGCGTTGCAGGAGACGAACCGGCTGGCCAGCTTGCGGATTGCCATGCTCAATTCCCTTGTGGCCGACGCACCCAAGACCGTAGCCGTCACACTTTGGGACAATCAACGGCAGGACGGCGTCTTTGTTGCCCAGAACCTCAAGACGTTGCCAACAGATCGGGACTATGAACTTTGGGTCATCGATGAGAATCAGAATCCAGTGGCGGCGGGAGTATTTCAAGTGGAAGCCAATGGCAGCATCCGGATGGAATTCAAACCCAGCCGGTTAATTAAAACTGCCGGCAAATTTGCCGTGACCGAGGAAATCAAAGGCGGTGTTGCTTCGCCAACTATCAAGAACATGGTCCTGGCGGGCAATTGAACCCCTTAGCTGAATGACAGATTATTTGCTCGAACCGCCTTTACCAACCGCCAAGCAGCAGTGCCACCTCATTTATTTCTTCGGTCCACCGCTATTCAGGCGCCGGAATTGGACTTTAAGTTTGACGGGATAATTTGCGACGGTTGTCCACTGTATCACTGACAAGACCATCACAGATTTGTGGCGACACGAGCGCGGCTATTAGTTCGGCCAGACGCGTTGGAGAAACCAAAATCCCCCGGCCAGAACTACCAGCGCGGAACAAGCGGGGGCCCAGCGCGAAGTGAATTGGGGTTTGTTTTTGAGCCGCCATAAAATGGGCACGATCAGCGATGCGACGAGCATTTGGCCGATTTCGACGCCGGAATTGAAGGCGACCAGCGGAATGGCGACGGCGCGGCCGTTCGAACCGACTCCCATTTCGCGCAAGGCGCTGGCAAAACCGAATCCATGCACGAGGCCGAAACCGAACGTCAGCCAGACGCGATGATTGACGGCCTGGCCGCGAAACAAGTTTTCGATTCCAACATAAACAATGGTCGCGGCGATGAAGGGTTCGATGATACGGCTGGGAATTTCCACCCAACCGAGAGTCGCCAGGGCCAAGCTGATGGAATGGGCAATCGTGAACGCGGTGATGATCTTGATGATGGACGAAATTTGTTTGCAGCCAATCAGAAGGGCGAAAAGGAACAGGAGATGATCGTAGCCGGTCAAAATGTGTTTGACGCCCATGACGAGAAATTCGGAGAATGGATGGGGAGGAGGCGTTGCGACCGTGGCCAGAGCAGGCAGTTGAATATCAACACTATTATCAGCACCGCCCAAAAGCTTTTCCGCCAGAGTTGCGCCGGCGGCATTGACCAGCGCGAAATATTGGCGATGCCCGAAGGGCAGGCGATCGAGCAAGGCGGAGCGTGCGCGCAAGTGCGTGACGGGGGCGGCGGGGAAGGTCAGTTGGAATTCGACGTCCTTATTCTGAAGAAAATGAACATGGGCCACAGTCGGCGCGACTGAATGGCCATCAATCCAAATTTCCAGGCTTTTGCGCGCGATGGCTTCGAGTTGTTTCAAGTTCGCTGTCCCATGGGGCGCGTTCTGGCCGGAGATGGCTTCCATGTCCGCCGGCGCGAAAGTGAGGATGGCCTGGAGCGAGTTGTTTTGGAGACTCAGTTTTGCTGAGCTTAATCCCGGATCGTGAGCCGTGGCGGAAAAGGCGAGAAACAGGCACAGGCAGAAGGCGAAACAGGATTTCATACTGGTATTGAATGGATGGCTGACCTGACATGGCAACAAAAACGGAACCGGCGACTCCAATCCGCCGGTCCCGCCTTAACCGTGCAGACTAATCGTGTGTATGGTTGCGCCCGTTGTGCGGAGTCGATTCGTAAGGGAAAACGAGGTTGTAATAAACGTCGTTGGTGAGCACTCCGTCGCTGGCAGTTGCCGCGGTGTAAAGGCCGAAGTTCGGGCCGGCGAGGTTGGTGGAATCGAGCAGGGCCTTTAAGGCGACATCGACAACATTGTCGCCGAAGCGCCGTCCATTGGGCCATCCCCCGGAAAGAGTGCCTCCGGTTGCGGCACTGACCAGGACATCACCGCCAAAGACACCGAGCGAGCTGTAGCCGGGATCGCTGGTTCCGCCTCCCTGGCGGCGGGCGGGGCCGGTCGAGAGATCAACTTTGATCAGGTCGGGAATGTAAAGGGAGGCGATATCGGTGCGGTTGCTTTCGATATTCGGATTGTTGACGCCGCCATTGTAGATGAGGTTGAAAAGGGCGCAAGGCTCCGGGTTGAGTGCGTATTTGGCAAAGAGGGTGCTGTCCACCGTGGGGCTGGTGCGGCTGTAGAGGTCTTCATCCGCCACGGCCACCAGCACTTCGTTGAAGAGAGGGTTGCCTTGGCGCGCAACCTGGACCCAGTTTCCGCCAAGAATGTTGGCCGACTGTTTGGGACCAGCCTCGAAAGGATCTTCGTCGTGTTCCTGGAGTTTGACGAGTTGCGCTTCGGTGTATCCAGGGACCGCGCGCAAGACGCTGACGGCGCGCCGGCTGGTGGTGGCATAGACACCGACGGACTGCATTTCGCCGCCGATCTCGGAGAGCGGAACGCGGAGAACCATCGCGTGGATATTAAAGCCCTTTTGCGAGTCATGAGCGGTGGCGGGTGGGCGGAGTTGCAACAGGTCAAAGACGGCGAGCACGTCGGCGTAAAAACCGTCGTCACGCTGGCCGGCAAATACCTGGTAGATGCTCGAGCCGTTGGTGAGCTGGTGAATGGCTTGGGTGGTGTAGGGATCGAGGCTGGCGGAACTTGCGACACCTTCCTGGGCCGCATTGTCCCCATCGTTGCTCTGGTTATAGAACGGCGTGGCGTCGCCCTCGTTGTTGGGAGGGACGGTCAGGCCGGAACCGAGGACGGTGGTTTTGCCAGTGCGATGGTCAACCTTTGTGACTTTGTAGGTCTGGAGCAGGTTCTGGCTGGGATCGCCTATGTTGGTGATGACCCCCAGGTAGGAAGCCAGAATCGTGTTGGGGTCGCGATAAGTGGAGGTGAAGTTGAATTGGTAACTGATGGTTTTTCGGCCGGCCTCCAAATCGCTTTCCTTCTCGGCACGGGTTTTGTTAGTGGTGCAAATGTGGATTTCATAAAGCACGTTGTCATCGAACTTGTATTTGTTGGGTCCGATGCCTGGTTCCTCGAACGGATAAACGCCCAGACCGACCACAAGATAGTTGTTGGTGTCCGGAGATTCGCCCGCGGCGACAAACGCATAAACGTCAGTCGTATTGGCGGCTGGATCAAGGGTGATGAGAGGGGCGTCCATGTGACTGGATGCCAGGCTGGATAAGGGCGCCAAGGCGGAGGCCGCCAGAGCTGCCGTAATGGATATGAGGCGATGTTTCATAATGTAGCTGGCTTTCTTTCTATGTTTTTAATTGCGTTCAAGATTGCTTGAGTATTGTTGACTGTAATTTCCACCCGGCGCGAGGCGACCGAGCAGTTCCCGTTCTGACGGAAAGAGCATTTGCTGGGATTTCCAGGCGAGGCTCGAGTATCGGGCGGCCCCGCCTTGGTCACCTGCGGCGGCGGCGATGACCGCGCTATGAAGGAAGAGGCGCGCGTCCTGCGTGCCCTCGGCCAGTGCTTTGGTCATTTCGGCGCGCGCCTCCGGCAAGCGTCCGCTGGCTTTAAGCGCCCAAGCCAGCGCGTCATGTGTAAAGACATCCGTGCGCGCGTCCAATTCGTTCTGTGCAAGTTTAAGCGCCAATTCTGACTGCACTCCGCGAGTGGAGAGAAAAAGTGAAAAGGAACGCGGGTCTTCCGACGCGCCGCGTTGCTGGAGTTTCTTTTCGACCTCCTCTGCTGCCGAGAGCCGACCTGCGAGGCGCAATGCATCTGCCAACGCCCATTGCGCTTCCGGCAGATGATTCAATTCAGCAGCTTTTCCAAGCGATTCAACCGCAGCGTTGGTTTCGCCGGCAGCGAGTTGAATGCGTCCCAGCGCCAGCCAGGCGGCAGCGCTGTTAGTTTGCATTTGCAATGCCACGGAGGCGGACTGTTTGGCGGCTGGAAAATCGCCGAATTGTAATTGCAGCAGTGCCAGGCGGGAGTAAGTCCAGGCCGTCGGCTCGGCGTTGAGTGGGCTTCCAGCCTGTGCGGCCATGACCATCGCTTCAACCGCTCCGGACAGGTCTCCGGTTAGCCAGCGAATTTGGGCGATCCGGCTGTAAGCTTGCAAATCGGGGCGAAGGTTGACCATTCTCTGATAAGCAGCCACCGCCTGGGGAACTTTTCCCTGATCGTATTCAACGTCACCCAGCAAGCCGAAGTCGAAAGCCAACTCACGCTTTTTTGTCAAATCTAATGCCAGTGACTCAGCTTCCTTGAAGCGATGCAGGCTATGAAGGACATGGCCTCTCAAAAGCAACGCATCCAGGGAATTGCCATGGGCGGATTCAAGGCAGAGGGCGCATTGTTCGGCCAACTTATAGAAGCCAGGATCGTTGCTGACCCGTGCCTTTTCCACGAATAGCCAGCCCAATCGCTCGATCTGCGCTGGTGAATTGGGACCGGATTTCACACGGGCTTGGGTCTCCGCTATTCGGGTGTCCAGAGTGGTCTTCTCGGCAGATCCAGGGTCCAATAGGATTATCTTGCAAGCGTCGCAAGAGGCGCCGGGAGCCGCAAGCTGCGGAGACAAATCAACAACGGCGCTCGAAGCTGCTGCGGCGAAACCTAATGCCGGCGCCAGGAGTGCGGGAAAAACCAATTGCCAAAATTTAATTTTATAGCTCATTTGAATTCTTTCTACGCCTGTCAAAAGGATTTGGATGCGTGCGCAGGTGATTTGCTTCCGTCATCCCTTGCGTTAGAACTGCGCCATCAGGGCGACCCGCACCTGAAACGGTTCGACGGGGTGGAAAACATCTGTGAACGCTGGCGAGGCGGTGGGCGTTATGCGCGATGTGTAGGCGTAGTCAATGTCGTGGTCGCGGCTATTGAGCAAGTTAAGAAACTCGGCGGAAATTCGCCACGTCTTGTTGATTTGATAGCCGGCTTCCGCATTGAGCAACATCGTCGCATCCGAGCGGAAAATTCCATCCGACGTTAGATCACGCGGACCGAAGTAACGGAGCCGTAGGCTCGCTGAGAATCCGTTCAAATCGTGCAAGGTGACGCCGGATGAAATCACGATCCCGACCGCCTCTGGCACACGAGTGCCACCCGAGCCCAAGATTGTGCTCCCCGGACTGATTGGCGCGGCATCGGTCGCGTCCGCCGAAGTAAAACGGGCGGTGGACTCCGCAAGGTCAAAGTCAAAAGCCAGATGTTTGACTGGCGTGTAGTAATTCGCCCATTCAACACCGTAGCGGTTGCTCGGTTCTTTTGAAGCAACCGTGCTGCCCGTGTCGCCATCCTGCTGCAGTTCGGAATCGCTGTAGAGATACCAAAGCGAAAGAGTGCTTTGCAAATCCGGCACGGCCAAAGTGCGCACGCCAATTTCTCCGCCTTTGGTTTGAACCAGGCCGGGAATTTTTGAGCCGGCCGTGCCAGGATAGGGATTGTCGGCCGAGACCGGCTCCACTGATTGCGTTGCGCCACGCCCATCGTTGCTGTGAAAACTGAACCCACCCTGCGCGTAAAGCTCCGTTTTTGCCCACGGGCCAAAAATCAAACTCATCTTCGGGCTGGGCAGAAGCATGGCGGATGTGCCGGAGTTGGCTGGGTTCACCAAACTGGTGACGTCAAAGTAATCCAGGTCGCCGCGCAGGGCCAGGACCGAGCGGAATTTGTCCGTCCACTGGACTTTGTTTTCCGCATAAATACCGACCTCCGTATCCGTAAAATGATCGGCTTCCACAGTGCCGGGTAAAATGGTGCCGGTGGCGGCATCCAATTTGTCCACGCGGACGCGATCTTCCGTCTGGTAAAGACCATTGTTGATCCAGTCGTTGCGGGCTTGCAGGCCGAATGAATTTTCCGCATCGCGGTCGAACCATTGGCTGTAGAATGTTTGCCGAGCATCCAATCCGCCCACCCAGCGTCTGTCTTGTTGCTCGAATTGATCGCCGCGGTTGATGTCTGTGAGATAGTAAGTAAAGTCGGAAAACAAATCGACATCGTAGTAAAATCCGTAGGCCATGATCTTGGTCTCGGAATTTCCATTCAGGCGGTGCCATTCGGCCTGCAGACTGTAACGTTCCGAATTGCCGCCATCGGTCGGGTTAAGCGTCCCGAAGAATCCCACCAGGGGCACGGCGTTATCGGCGAGTTGATCGCTCGAATTCCATTGGCCATGATAGGCGCGCCCGGTGACGCTGAAGCCATTGGCCACGTCGCCTTGACTATAGGTCAAGAGGCCATTGAATTTGGAATAGTCGTCTGGATGCGCCCAGGGGCCATCGTCGTGATACGCTTCGCCTCCGAGAAGCAAATTGCCCGGACCCACTCTTTGGGACAGGCCGAATACGCCGCGTTCATAACCAAACATGCCGCCTTCGACCGTGAGGAAGTCCTGGGGCAACGTCTTGTAAAAGTCTAAATGAGCCGCTCCGGCTGATCCATAGTTGCCGACGTCCGCATAGTAAGGGCCTTTCTCGTAATCCAGCCGCTGCACGAATTCCGGGATGACGGTGTTCATGTCCGAGTAACCTTCACCGTGCGCGTGAGAAGGCAGGTTCAACGGCATGCCATCAAGGTAGGTTGCGAAATCCGTGCCGTGATCCAAATTGAAGCCGCGCAAAAAATATTGGTTGGCTTTTCCGCCGCCGGAGTGCTGGGTGACGATCATTCCCGGAACAGTTTCCAAGATTTCCCCGTCACGCAGAACCGGGCGATTCGCGATTTCCTCAGCGCCTACGGTCCCCTTCGTGGCCGACGATGCAATGCCGATCATGCTATCCTGCCGGCCCTCCACCACCACGTCGGAAAGTTGGATAATGTTAGTCTCGGCGGGCGGCGAATTTGAACCGGGCGCATTGGTGTTCTGCGCCATGGCCGATCCGCTCGTGAGAAAAACCATGGCCAATGCAACCAAGCGGCCTGCCACCAGCCCCGTTGCGTGCAACAGAAGCGTCGCCAGCACAAATCCGAAACCGAACGTGAGAATGCTGGTCGAACCAGGCATCTCCGCTCCATGCGCAAAACCGTGGAAGAAGGCAAAAAATCCGACCAGCCAGACGCTCACGCTTAACTTGAGACGCGCTCCTCGCGCCGCCAACGCCGCAAAAACAGCAACCGACAACAAAATGGCCAATTCAACTCCGGGCAGCGAAACGCCCGTGGCGCCGACAATGCCTCCCACGGTCATCACCCCTACAAACGTCAGCGGTATCAGCCAGATGGCGCGCCCGCGTTGCTGGGCCGCCCACCATCCGACGGCAATCATCACCAGCAAGTGGTCCCAACCATGGAGCGGATGATTGAAACCGTCATGCCAGCCGTTCAGGGCCGTTCCCGCCGAATGGGCGCCAGCTAAAGTGGGACATAAGACCGCCAGGCCGATGATTGTTTTGAGAATTCGCGTTGTCAATGCAACCAATACGCCACAGAAAGTATTTTGGATGCAAACAACAAAAATCCGCCTGCGTCAGGCGGCTTGGCCGCGCCAATTCTTCTGGATGCCTGAATGTTTTCTGGCTTATGGAGAGTGTTACGCTCCGCGCCTTGCCGTGATGGGCGGGTTAGTTTACTTGCGCTTCGTCTGAAGTGCTTGATTTATGATGGAGCGGGTGAAGGGAAGCGAACCCTCGTTTCGGTCAACAGTGATGATCGGGCCTCCATTTCATTGGATCCGGTCTGCAAGCAGAGTCGGAATGACGACACTTCACGCCAATGAGACCCAGGGCCATCTGTTGCGATAAGTTGGCCAATTGGCTTGCCGCGTCCTAGTTTAATGCGGACACTGCCCAGAGCATCGGAACAAGCAGGCTTTAAGATGTCCAACTTCGAGGAATTGGGGCCGGCGACCTATGACGGGCTGGCCACGCGCAGCAGCTTATTGAGACGGCTGCGAAACCATGCTGACGAAGTAAGCTGGCAGACGTTTTTCGATGCCTACTGGCGGTTGATCTACAATGTCGCGCGCAAGAACGGGTTAGCGGATGCCGATGCTCAGGACGTGGTGCAGGAGACCGTCATCGCCGTGGCGCGGAAAATGCCCGAGTTTCGCTATGACCCGGCGAAGGGATCGTTTAAACATTGGTTGCTGCTCATTACTCGGCGGCGAATTCTCGATCATGTCCGGAGGGTTTATCGCTCGATTCCGCAGGCGGCCGGCAGCCCTCAGGAGCTGGCCAAAGCGGTCGCAGAAGTGCCGGCTCCAAGTTTGGCGCCCGACGCCGAATTCGCGGCCGCATGGGAATTGGAATGGCGGGACAATTTTTTTCAAGCGGCCTTGGAACGGGTGCGGCAACGGACCAATCCGAAGCACTATCAGGTATTCGATTTTTGTGTGCTGCAGAATCTCCCAGCTTCGCAGGTTGCCAAAATGCTCGACTTGACGACGGCGCAGGTCTATCTGGCGAAACACCGCATGTTGCTTACAATAAAGCGGGTTGCGAAGGAGGTCGAGGCGGAGGCCGGGAGGGCTTCGGGCGGGCGATGATCTGGAATCTGCCAATCCGGCCGACAGCAAGTTCCCCACCATCCATAACATTCGCGGTTGATTGATTGCAAGAATCACTGAAGGCAAGCGAACTCAAAGCGCGAACCTATGACACCTGAAATTCCAGGACCGAAGCGATCAAGCGCGAGCGGCCTTCCATCACATTGTGGTGAAGCGATGCGCTCCGCAGTGGCGCGCGGGCTGGCGGGGACAGGAGCGGATAATCTCGAGTGTAAAGCGCCGGCCATTCCCGACCATGTGCTGCTGGATCGCATTGGCATCGGTGCTTACGGCGAAGTGTGGGTGGCCCGCAATACGCTGGGAACATTGCGGGCCGTCAAGATCGTTTATCGTGTTCGGTTTGAGGATGATCGCCCCTACCAGCGCGAACTTCACGGCATTCTGAAGTACGAGCCCATCTCCCGTACTCATGAGGGCCTAGTCCAGATCTTGCACGTGGGGCGGAATGACGAAATCGGCTGCTTTTACTATGTTATGGAATTGGGGGACGACTCGTCCCGCCCAGCCGCAAATGCCGCGAGACCGGTTGCCGCTGGTCCCAATCCGGAGGAAGCCCGTGCGTATATTCCAAGAACACTCCGCTCAGAACTGCGTCACCACCGGCGGCTGCCACCCGATCAGGCTGCGCGAATTGGTTTTGGATTGGCAGGCGCCTTAGCTCATCTGCATGCGCAAGGCCTCGTTCATCGGGATATCAAGCCCAGCAATATCATTTTCGTGGGTGGCCAGCCCAAACTCGCCGACATTGGATTGGTTACCGGCGCCGGCGACTCGCGAAGCTTTGTCGGAACCGAAGGGTTCATCCCGCCGGAAGGACCGGGCACACAACAGGCTGACTTGTACGGACTGGGCAAACTGCTTTATGAACTGGCGACGGGTCGCGATCGTCTTGAATTCCCGCAATTGCCTCAGGACATTTCTGTTTCGACCGATCGTGAGTCCCTGCTCGAATTGAACGAAGTCATTACTCGTGCCTGCGCCCCCGACCCGGCGGATCGATACACCGCTGCAACAGAGATGCAGGCCGAACTGAGCTTGTTCCTTGCCGGGCGCAGTCTCCGCCAGGCGCGCAAGGCTGGACGGCACTTGATGTGGCTCAAGCGCCTCGCGTTAACGGCGGGTGTCTTCCTCGTTCTCTCCGGAGTGGGGCTATGGCTGGCGCGCAACGAAGTGGAGGGTGCCCGCCAAAGAGAACGGATAGCGACCGCCTTGCGGGAGCGGGCGGAGGCTGCCGAGCAGGAATCGCGGAACGAGCTTTACACGGCGTTGCTGGAGCAGGCCCGCGCCACGGTTCGCAGCGGCGAACTTGGCCAGCGCGTGCGGGCGCTGGATGCCATCCGGCGGGCGGCATCCATTACCAACACTGCGGACTTGCGGCGCGAGGCGTTCACAGCCTTCGCTCTGCCTGACTTGCGCTTTGAACGGGAGATACAGAACGCCGAGGATGTCACGTTTTCGGTTTTGAATTCCGCGTTTGATCGCATGGCGCTTTTCCGGGGGAAGGGAGCGGTTGAAATCCGCGACGTCAGCGATCAGAAATTGGTCGCGACCCTTCCCCCGAGGACCGAGGCTCCCGCACATTTCGGGAAATGGAGCAGCGATGGCCGTTTTATTTACGTGAAACGGGACCTGATTTCAGGCGGTAGCAGCGCCGACGTGGAGGTATGGGAGGTGGCTGCTCAACACTGCGTTCTGGAGGCCCGCAACGTCCCTTTCGGCCTCGCCGGATTTCATCCAAAGCTGCCGAGGATACTGGTAGGGCAGGTGGACAAGACCGCATTGATTTGGGATTTGGAAACGAACGCTCAGATCGCTCGCTTCCCGCTGGGCGGGGTGCCGGAATTGGTGATGTTTTCGCCGGACGGCGAGCGATTCGCGACGGCCTCGCCAGGTGTGGAAAGCTCACTCTTGTTGGTCAGCGACGCCGCGACCGGGGCGACGCTCCTTTCAAAGAAGATGACGAATTACGTCCGCGATCTGAATTGGCATCCCGATGGTCGGTGGCTCTCGGAGTGCGATGACGGGAGCATGGTTCATCTTATTGATTCGCGAACGGGTGAAATGGTCGAGTTGGGACGACACCGCGCGCAGTCGGTGTCCGCCGCATTCAGCCCCAACGGCAACTATGCGATTACGGGCGGCTGGGAACGCGAGCTGACATGCTGGGACCTGCGAACGATGCAACGCGCGTTCTCGATCGGACTAGAAAGCTATATAGCTCAATTTCGCTCGGACGGGCGTGAGTGCGCTGTCTACACTGGCACAGGAGTCCGCCTCTATGAGTTTGAAGAACCGCACAACCGCGTTTTTCCCGAAGACTTGGGCGGTCTCTTGAAACGCGCCGTCTTTTCGACTGACGGACGGTGGCTGGCGGCTTCGGGCACGGTCCGCCTGGGCGTGTGGGATTTCAATCATGGCGGCCCAGCGGCCTTGGCGAATGAAGGAGGAGGCGCGCGAATTTTCTTCACCGCCGCCGGCGATCTGGTCGCAAGCGGTGAGACGGCTTTCTCGCAGTGGCGGATAGCGCCGGCAAACTCCAACGGCCCGCCTCAACTACAGCGCCGCGCACTACCCAAATCCGACGGATTTGCTTCACTTTGCGTGGTTTCCAATGCGCTCATCCTTACCGGACCACAAGGTTCGCGAGTCATCCGCCCAGACTCCATTGCGGCGGATGACGCGGGTTGGTCGCCAACCTCGCCGGGAATCAACGGAGCTTCCTCAGATGGCCGGTGGCTTGGAATATACGGGTCGTACACACCTGTGCTTGACGTTTATCGCTTGCCGGGTTTCGAAAGAGCCGCATCCCTCACCAGTCAAGCGAACATCGGCGCTTTTGATTTTTCTCCGCTGGATGAAGAGGTCGCCTTGACCACACCGAGCGCCGTTGAATTCTGGAGCACCCGGACCTGGGAGCGAACGCGCCGTCTCACCAATTGCATCAGCTTACTTTACACTCCGAACGCGCGCACTTGGTGGCTTGCCCGAGATTTCAGTACTTCCGGCCTTTACGATTCTCAAACTCTAGAGGCCGAACTGCTGTTGCCGAGCCGGATGTTCCCACTCGCTGTCAGCCCCGACGGCAAGTGGCTTGCAGTCTGCGTGGATGGCCGCAGGTTGCAGGCCTGGGATCTCGCCTGGATTCGAGAACAGTTTCGCGACCTGGGTGTGGACTGGACCGGCCAATAATCCTCAAGTTTCCCCGTTTGGAAAATATATTTGATTTTTTGAAAGATTCTTCGCTTCCCGGCGAAGTTAACCATCGGAGAGGCGAGCGTTCGACTGGCCATCGGGCTTAGATTCGCAACGATTCCCTCCTCAGCGGAGAATTCAATGGTTGTTATGCGCGAACGATGGATAAAACTGGTGGCCCGCTTTAGCCGGGGTGGATTTTGCGCGCTTCTCTCGCTCTCAGTCGTCGCCTCTGCTCCGGGACAGACGCCGATGAAGCCAGAACGGACCCTTCCAAAATTTGCACCGCCGACAGCCGGACTAGCCTTCTCCCAAAACCCAACCACACAGGAAATCTTTCATTTCCGTGCGTTTGCCGAACCCCTAATTCCGATTGGCGGCGAGCCTGGCGTTGCGGAAAATTCCGCGCTTGCGTCCGCGTTGACTTCGTATGCAAAACGTGAAGGCCCGGACGATTTCTCAAGTTTGACCGGGTTTCTGGACACCCATCCTCAATCGCCCTGGCGGGCGGCGTTGCTCACGGATCTCGGGCTCGAGTATTACAATACCGCCTATTATTCACGTGCTTTGGCGGCCTGGAGTGAAGCTTGGTCGCTGGCTAAGAATGTTACCGAGGCGAAAGGCAAAGCCATTGCTGACCGGGCGTTCGGTGAACTGGTGGCCATGCACGCTCGGATTGGGGATATGGCTGAGGTGGAAGGCTTGCTCAAGTCTGTCGATGGCCGGACCTTCATGGGCCCGGCTACCGAGCGGGTTTCCAACGCGCGCGGCGGGCTGGCGGATATGCAGGAGCGGCCCCAGATTTCGTTTCGGTGCGGCCCCCTGGCGCTGCTACGGATCGTTCTAGCGTCCGAACCAGAGAAGGCCAGCGACGTGATTCCACAGATTCACGCTTCTGCCTCAACTCAGCACGGCTTTTCGCTGCGGCAGGTGGCTGAACTCTCTCAAAAAATCGGTCTGAACTACCAGATGGCCCGTCGTGAAAAGGGCGCGGCGTTTATCGTGCCGTCGGTCGTGCATTGGAAGGTAGGCCATTACGCGGCGCTGATTCGCCAGGATGGCGACCGCTACCTGCTCCAGGATCCTACTTTCCAGAATGATGTCTGGGCGACTCAGGCTGCTCTTGAGGCAGAAACGAGCGGCTACTTTGTCGTCCCGGCGGGAAAGTTGCCCAGCGGTTGGAGTCCGGTTGAGTCCGCCGAAGGCGGCGCCGTCTGGGGCAAAGGCAACGTAGGTGGGCCTGACCCAGGTGGCGGCGGAGGCGGTGGTGGCAGCTGTCCGGGCATGGCCATCTCGAGCGTTGACTTGTTGTTCGTCAGCCTAACCCTCATGGATAATCCTGTCGGTTATGCGCCGCCGTTGGGCCCGGCGGCGCGGTTCAAGGTTCACTATAACCAGCGTGACGCTGGGCAACCTGGCGTTTTTACGTATTCCAACATGGGAGCCAAATGGACGTTTGACTGGCTGGCGTTTATCACCGACAACCCAATGAGCACGAATGCCGATGTCCAGTATTATCGCGTCGGCGGCTTTATTCGTTATTTCACCGGGTTCAATCCGACGACTCAGATTTTTTTGCCGCAAGTTTATGACCGGACGCTGCTCAAGCGCACTTCACCCACCAGTTATGAAATGCTCTCGGGGGACGGAACGACGCTGTTTTTCAGCCAACCGGATGGCTCCACTGGCACCTCGCGCAGGGTTTTCCTTTCGCAGATTGTTGACCCCTTCGGAAACGCCTTGACACTGACTTACGATTCCCTGTTGCGGGTGGTGGCGGTCACTGATGCCATTGGCCAGGTTACGACCATTAACTACGATAATCCTACGGACACTTATAAGATCACGAAAGTCACGGATCCGTTCGGAAGGTTCGCCACTTTCGATTACGACGCTTCCGGCCGGCTGGCACAAATAACCGACGTTATTGGGCTTACTTCGCAATTCAACTACGACCCGGGCAGCGATTTCATCAACGCACTGATCACCCCTTACGGCACTACCAGCTTTGCCAAGGGCGAAAGCGGCACCACTCGCTCGCTTGAAACGACGTATGCGGATGGCACAAAGGATCGGGTTGAATTCAATCAAAGCAGCACCACTGGGGTTTCTGATCTTGCGCCAGTCAACCAGGTGCCAAGCGGGGTGGCGACTGCCAACGAGTATATGAATTATCGGAACACCTTTTATTGGAGCAGGAGCACCTACGCGAGCACTTATCCGGACTATTCCAAAGCCAGAATATATCATTGGCTGCACACTCCGGACCTCGCGAGCGCGTCGGCCTTAGTGGAAAGCACCAAGGAGCCTCTGGAAAACCGGGTATGGTACGATTATGCCGGGCAAACTGACCCAATCGTCATGGGCACCGATAATCGGCCGTCCCATGTTGGACGCGTGCTTGATGACGGCACGACCCAGCTTTATACCGATGCCTATGACCAATTTGGCCACTTGACCAATTCCATTGACCCTGTCGGACGCACGCTGGCATTCATCTACGCCACCAACAATATTGACCTCCTCGAAATCCGCCAAACCCGCGGGGGGAATAATGACCTGCTTCTTAAGGCAACCTACAACACCTTTCACCTGCTGCTGACCGCGGCTGATGCCGCCGGCCAGACGACCACGTTCACCTACAACGCCCGTGGACAAGTGCTCACGGGAACCAAGCCAAAGAATGGAACCTTCAGCTTCACCTATGATACGAACGGTTATCTCCTGGCTGTGGATGGCCCTCTGCCGGGAATGAACGACGTAGTCACGGCCACGTACGATGGCTATGGCCGGCTTCGGACCACGACTGGTGTGAGCGGCTATACGCTGACCTTGGATTACGATAACCTGGACAGGCTCACTCGCATTACTCATCCCGATGCCACATTTACACAATTCGGCTACGACCGTTTGGATTTGGTTTCGGTTCTGGACCGCGCTGGACGGCAAACATTTTTCGAGTTCGACAATATGCGGCACATGACGAAAAAGACCGATCCGCTTGGGCGGGTGACGCTCTTTGAGTGGTGCCGCTGCGGAGACATCAAGAGCTTGATTGATCCGATGGGCCGCACGACTTCGTGGCTTACCGACGAGCAAGGGCGAAGGAGCGCCAAGCAGTACGGGGACGGTTCCCAGGTCAAATACATCTATGAGAACACGACCAGCCGTCTGCGGCAGATCATTGATGAGAGACAGCAGGTCACCCTTTTCGCCTACAACGTGGATGATACCCTCAAATCCATCGCGTACGCCAATGCTTCTGTGCCGACTCCGGGTGTCAGCTTCGCATACGATTCGAACTACAATCGAACCATTTCCATGACGGACGGCATCGGGACCACGACTTATAGTTATCTTCCGATTACGGCATCCCCGCTTCTAGGCGCGGGAAGATTGGCGAGCGTGGACGGCCCGCTGGCAAACGACACCGTTACTTACGGGTACGATGAGCTGGGGCGCCGCGTAACGACCGCGATTAACGGCGTTGCCTCAACCAGGATTTTCGACGCCGCAAGCCGACTCACCAACGAAGTCAACCCCCTAGGATCGTTTGGCTACGCCTACGACGGCGGCTCGCGTCGCGTGGTTTCGGTTAGCGACCCGAATGGACAATCGACGGCCGCGACCTATGGGAGCAGTCTGGAGGATTTTACGCTGCAGCAGATTACCTGCTCCGTGGGAGCCAATCCAATCTCCCAATTCAGTTACGGACGCGATATCCCCCGGATGCGGATTACCACCTGGTCCCAGCAAGCGGGGGCGGAATCCCCTTCCGCCTTCAGCTTCGGTTATGACGCGGCAGATCAAATCCTTTCCGCTGGCGTTACCATCTCCGGAGCGCCGGTCGATGCCTTCGCCTACACTTACGATCCGGCGGGCAACCGGTTGACCGAACAGACAGGGGGCGTCACAAGAGCGGGCGCTTACAACACGTTGAATCAACTCAGCGCGAACGCCAATGGAGCAGATAATTCGCGCACGAACGAGTGGGACGCCCAAAATCGCCTGACCGCGATCAACGCTGGGAACCAGCGGACGGAGTTTGGGTATGACGGTGTGAGTCGCCTCGTCTCTATTCGGCAATTGCAAAACGGCTCCGAAATATCATTCCGGAGGTTTGTGTGGTGCGGCGGTCACATTTGCGAGGAGCGGGATGCGTCGGGCGGGAATGTTACCAAGCGATTCTTCGGGCAAGGGGTAAAGCTGGAAACCGGTCCAAACGCAGGAACCTACTATTATACGCGCGACCATCTCGGCTCCATTCGTGAGTTGACGGACGCCAGTGGCGCCGTTCGAGCGCGTTACACCTATGATCCTTTTGGCCGCAGAACCAAGGTTAGCGGTGACGTGGACGCTGACTTTGGATTCGCTCGCATGTTTTGGACCTCCGAAGGATCGCTTGAGCTTTCGCGCTTCCGCGCCTACGACCCCGAGCAGGGTCGGTGGCTTTCTCGCGATCCCCTCAGAAACGCGGAAGCAACGGAAGGCCCCAACCTGTACGCCTATGTCGGCAACAACCCGGTCAACTACGTTGATCCAGAGGGGCTGGCTACTCTGCCAGGTTTGGGCTTCAACTCCGTAACTGTCGGACTGGGCACTGCTTGTGCGGCGAACCCCGAGATGTGCGAAGAACTTCTTACGGAAGTATCCCCGTACGCAGCGACCCTCCCGCGATTTGCGAGTGCGGTGCAAACGGCGACGCCGTGTGTGCAGGGCGCCTTGTCGTCCATTCAACAGGCAGGAGTGCCGGCCATGAATATGACGATTGAAGCTCTGGATTTTTTCCCAGAACTGGATGAAGCTATAGTTTACGAAGTCGAGCAAAATGGCAGTGATGTCGTGGACTACCTGCAAGAAGCCGGAGAATTGGGGGCGCGGTTAGGCCCGGAAGCTCGCGGATGGCTGGAAGAATTCAACGAGCTGGAGAGTCAGATCCTTGAGCTTGAGCGCAGTGTCGGTCGCAATGTCACTCCCGAGATCGCCCAGGCGGCACACGAGAAGGTCGTGCGACTGCTGGGTTACGACCCCGATTCCTGGCTTCCGTGAAAGGAGAAAGGATGCCGACGAAGATTACATCGGAAAGACGGCGGCGTCCTGTGCGTGATGGTGATGAGGGTTTCTGTGTGTCACGCACCACCGCCGATGACTTGCGGATTGTGGAGCTGCGCGTGAAGTCTTTGGATTATTCTTGCCCGCCTGGAATCTTATCAGGCCCACGCAATCCGACGTTTCGACGCTGCGGATCGCAGCTCTGCATCGCTGTCGCGGCGTTCGTTTATCTGCTGGCAGGTGTTGCCAAGGCCCAGAATTCGCAATATGAATTCGATCCCACCGGAAATCTGCTGGCGCAGGCGGCGGAATCCATTGCGCTTCCACAGATTCTTGGCCAGCCACAGCTTCAAGTCGTCATGCCTGGTGAATTGGCTTCGTTCTCGGTGGTCGTGGCCGACACCCGCGGCGTCTCCTACCAATGGCAGTTCAATGGCTCCAACATGCCTGCTGCCACCAACGACGCCTTATTGCTGGCCAATGTCAGCACCAATGTTCAAGGTATATATTCGGTCGTGGTTGCCAACGGCTCCGGCAGCGTGACCAGCGCGCCGGCGGCCTTGATGATCGACTCGCGCGGTGTGGGAATGCCGGACTCCTGGCAACTGGCCTATTTCGGGAATCTCAACCAGTCTCCGCAAGGTGACTTCGACGGTGACGGAGTTTCCAACCTGCGCGAGTTTCTGGATGGGACTAATCCGACTAACCGTGCCTCCCTCCTTTTTCAACTGACACTTTTCAGCGACGGTGGACAAGTCACCGTAAACCCGAGCCGGTTCAGCTTCACCAACGGAGAAACGGTGACCCTGACCGCCACAGCCTTTCCTCCAAACTCTTTTCACGGTTGGATTGGGGACATCGTCACGGCCAGCAATTCCATCACCCTGACCATGACCAATAACAAGACGGTGTATGCGTTACTTGGTTCCTCTTATAACATTGCCTGGACTAATCTCGCAGGCGGTGATTGGGATGTTGCCTCGAACTGGCAGCCGAATGTCGTGCCCGGCTCGAATGACAACGTGTTCATCACCAACATTGCGACCGTGACTCTCAACATTCCCGGCGACTGTGCCAACCTCACCTTGGGGAGTTCCACCGCCGCGCCGACGCTATCCGGCAGCGGCACACTGACCGTCCATTCGACGGCCTCGTGGATACAGGGGACGATGAGCGGGAGCGGGCGGACGGTCATCCCTGCGGGGGTAATACTCAATGTGGTCAACGCGAACCAGGTCGATCTGACCAGCCGCACGCTGGAAAACGGCGGGACCATCCTGTGGACGGGTGGTGGAAACATCGCTTTGAACACCGCCGTGCTGACCAATCGGGCGGGGGCGTTGTT
>Ga0182024_10001246_pt1 | contig 65994 bp, 56 predicted proteins | sample P32metaG_FD_120480 | JGI IMG/M metagenome (GOLD analysis project Ga0182024, IMG submission 120480) | Permafrost microbial communities from Stordalen Mire, Sweden - P3-2 metaG (Illumina Assembly) | ecosystem: Environmental > Terrestrial > Soil > Wetlands > Permafrost | place: Sweden: Stordalen... | reverse complement strand
AATTCGATCGCCTTTGATCACGATCACCTGGTTCATCAAGTTCGTGCCCGTCCGCGGATCAAATAGGCGGCCCGCGCGAACCGCGAAGCCCTCCGGCGGCTGCTGATGCATGTTGATGTGCGAGGCGTCGAACGGCGGCGATGTCGGCCGCGGCGTTTGCGCCCACAGTGTCATCGAACTCGCCGCGATTGCTAGTTTTAATACATTTCTCATGAGTTGCTTAGACAGTTGCCAGTATATTATGTTCTGGCGCGGCCATCGCGGGCCAGCTCCGAACGGCGGAACAGGCCTGCAGGCCGTTGTCGCGCGGGCCCGGTATGCTGGTGTAGACTACCAACTGTGAGGATTATGCGGTTTTTTGCGCTCAGTTGCGCCTCTTCCATCCTGATTTTGGCTGCTTCGACAAGTCTATTCGCGCAAGGGCGCGGCGGACGCGGCGGTCCGCCCCCGACCCCTCAAGCCGCGGCGCGGATCGATATCACCGGCTATTGGGTTTCGCTCGTAACAGAGGATTGGCGCTACCGGCAGTTCACTCCGCCTAAGGGCGATTACGAGTCCGTTCCGATTAATCCCGCGGGGAAGAAGGTCGCCGATGCCTGGGATCCAGCCAAAGATGAAGCGGCTGGAGAACAATGCAAAGCCTACGGCGCGGCCGGGCTCATGCGCATGCCCACGCATCTGCATATCACCTGGCAAGACGACCGCACGCTCAAGCTCGAAACCGACGCCGGCACGCAAACGCGAATCTTCCACTTTGGACCGGCCCAGGGCGCGGGTGGAGATTGGCAGGGAGTTTCCTCGGCTACCTGGGATTACCCTGAGCCTGAAGTCCGCACCGGGTTCGGCGGGATCGACTTTGGATTTGAACTGCCTCCCGCTCCTGGCGGATCACTAAAAGTAGTCACGACCAAAATGAAGCCAGGCTATTTGCGCAAGAACGGTGTGCCCTACGGCGCCGGTACGGTAATGACCGAGTATTTCGATCGCTACGATATTCCTGGCGGCGACACGCTCTTGTTGGTCACCAGCGAGGTGAACGATCCCGAGTACCTGACCAATCCATTCTGGACAAGTACACATTTCAAGAAGCAGGACGACGCTTCGGGTTGGAATCCCACACCCTGCTTGTCGCGATAAGAAGGTCAATGAGAAGCCCAATGAAAGTCACGCGTACCGTATTGCTGATCCTTTTTGTGCTCGCGATGAGAGCGAAGCTTTCCGCGCAATTCCGGCCACCGCCCGCGTTCGACATCGACATCACCGGCTATTGGACGCCGCCATTGCACGAAGATGGCCTGGAGCGTGGAAACGGTCCCGAGATCGCCGACTACGGCGGGTTCGCATTGAATGAGGCTGGCCGGTTGTTCGCGTTGTCGTACGATCCGTCGCGCCTGACCCTTCGCTATCATCAGTGCGACGGCTACATTATGCCCTACCAAATGCGCGCCGTCGGCAATTTTCGAACCTGGGAGGAGCGGGACCCACATACCCAGCAATTGATCGCGCTGCACTGGTGGGCGCAGACCACCGAGGGAAATCGAACCATTTACATGGATGGCCGCGCGCACCCTCCCGCTTGGGCGCCCCATAGCTTCACCGGATTCTCGACAGGCCATTTCGTAGGAAATTCGCTGGTCATCAATACGACTCACCTGAAGCAGGGTTGGCTGCGGCGCAACGGTTCGCCGGAAAGCGATCAGGCCACTGTGACGGAGTTCGTCACCCGCCACGGCGACCATCTCACCGATACCACCGTGATCACCGATCCCGTGTATCTAACCGAGCCCGAAGTCCGCAGCAACGACTATGTGCGCCAGCCCGGCGACCATCATGTGTGGCTATATGCCTGCGACGATGGTGAGGAGATCACTGGACGCGCGCCCGATGTGGTGCCGAACTATCTGTTCGGCAAGCAGCCGTTTGCGAAAGAATACTCAGAGAAGTACAAACTGCCTTTGATAGCCACCTTGGGAGGCGCCGAAACACTCTATCCGGGTTGGGCAGCGAAAGCCAAAAGTGCGACCCAAGCGGAAGCCCTGGCGAAGCTGCAGCCCGCGCCCAACCAGCCTGCCGAAACCAGCAAGGCGATAAATCCCGAACCGCACGACGGCGAAATCCATGTCCTGCACATCCGCGACAACGTCTACATGCTGTTGGGTGATGGCGGAAATATCGTCGTTCAAACCGGCGACGAAGGAGCCTTCCTGGTCGATAGCGGCGAGGGCAAGCTGTCGGATAAAGTCATCGCCGCGATTCGTAGAATCAGCCAGCGGCCGATCCAGTTCATCGCCAATACCAGCTTCCACGCCGATCACATCGGCGGAAACGCTAAGCTCGCGGCGGCCGGTTCCGACCCCAGTCTGCCCGGTTCGTTCTTCGATTTGCAGTCGCCCGGCGCGGCGACCGGCCTCTTATTCGATCCGGCCCATCATGCCACCATCATGGCTCAGAATAACGTCGTCTTCCGCATGGAGGCGGCCAAAATGTCCTCGGAGATGGTCCCGGCCGATACCTATCTGGAAGAACGCCGCCGAAAATTTCAAAACGGTGAGCTGGTCGAGTTGTTCTATGAGCCCAACGCGATCACCGATGGCGACAGTATCGTGCACTTCCGGCGCTCGGATGTCATCGCGGTTGGCGACATTTTCACTACCACGCAATACCCGTTCATCGATTTGAAGAACGGCGGCAGCGTGCAAGGCGAGATTAAGGCGCTGGACGATATCCTCAGCCGCACCGGCTATGAACATGACGAAAACGGCGGCACCTACATCGTCCCGGGCCACGGTTATCTGAGCGACGAGCACGAGGTAACCGAGTACCGCGACATGGTGGTCATCGTGCGGGATCGCGTTCAGGCGATGATGAAGGCCGGCGCCACTCTCGATCAGATCAAAGCGGCTCGAGTCACCGCCGACTACGACACGCGCTATGGCGCCAACTCCGGTCCTTGGACCACGGCCATGTTCATCGAGGCCGTTTACAACAGCCTGAAGCAGCCTCCGGCCAAGCTTTCAGCAGAGAAGTAGGCTGCGTGGCAGTCGCGGTAAAGCGGCTTTGGCGGTTTGGCTGCCTTCTGATTTTTCTGCTCGGATACCTCTCGGGCGCGGCTCCCGCGATCGCCCAGGATCGCGCCGCCTTCGAGACCATCGATCTGGATTCGCCCTTGCCGCTGGACAAGCTCACCGCCCAGCTTGCCACCAAGCGCGTCGTCTTCATCGGCGAGATCCATGATCGCTATGACCACCATCTCAATCAGCTCGAAATCATCCGCCGTCTTCATGAACTCGGCTCGAATCTCGCGATCGGCGTCGAATATCTCCAGCAGCCCTTCCAGGCGCAGGTAGACGACTACATTGCTGGACGAACCACCGAGCAGGAATTTCTGCGGAACGCCGAATACTTCCAAAGCTGGGGGTTCGATTATCGTCTTTACGCTCCAATTTTCCGGTACGCGCGCGAGCAGCATATTCCTCTGCGTGCTCTCAACGTGCCCACCGCGTTGCCTTCCACCGTTGCCAAGGTCGGCGTCGCCGCGCTCTCTGAGAAACAGCGCACCTACTTGCCTCATGACATCCAACCGGCCGATGAAGCGTATCGGGCCCGCCTCCGCATGGCGTTCTCCGAACACCAGGCCGGGAAGCCAGATGCCTTTGATCACTTTGTCGAGGCGCAGCTGGTATGGGACGAGGGCATGGCCGAAAGCGCTGCCGCGTATCTGAATTCCAACCCTGACCGTCGCATGGTGATTTTGGCCGGTGCCGGCCATCTCATGTTCGGTTCCGGCATTCCGTCGCGCCTGGAGCGGCGCACGCACGCAACATATTCAATCGTGCTCAATAGCGGCGAGGTGATTGAGCCGCACATCGCCGACTATCTTTTGCTCAGCAAGGAGCAGGAATTGCCGCCCGCCGGTATTCTGGGAATACGGCCCGAAGAAAAAAATGGCGACTGCATCGTCGGCTCCGTCACTCCGGGCGGCGCCGCAGAAAAAGCCGGATTGAAGAAGGGGGAAGTTCTGGTCGCGATTGACGGCCAGACGATCAAAACGACTGCCGATGTTCGCCTGGCGCTTTGGGACAAAAAGCCGGGAGACCGCGTAAGCGTCAAGGTGCTCCGCAAGGGCCATTTCGGCGCGTCTGCCGAGCGCGATCTCGAAATCGATTTGGCGGCGCCGCCCAGCTTCGGCGGGAACCGCTAGGCCGGACAAAATCCGGGATAGGGATTCACCGGAATCACCGCCAGGATTTCCAGCATTCCGGCCTGCACCAAAGGCAACTTGTTCAGCATGTCGCGCACGCTCTGCTCCGACTCTGCCTCCCACAAAATGCAGGCGCCAGGCATATCGCCACGACGCCAGATCTGGCGAATGAATCCTGCGGCATAAAAAGCGCGGGCCTGCTGCGTTTCAGCGGGTATGTGAGGTGCAAAATCAGCGTCGGAAAATTTATCGGTCCGGCGGCGCGACAGTGTGATGAACTGCATCGGCGTTTAAAATGTCCTTTCAGTATTTACTCAGCTTATCAATCCCGAGATGAAGAAATGCGAGCCGTGCCTGATAATGGATGCTTATGTCCTTCGGCGACCTGCTGCTCGGCAAACCTCTCGCAAACTATGAAGAAGGCGAACAACGTCTTGGCCCGGTAGCGGGAATCGGTGTCTTCGGACTCGATGCGCTCAGCTCCGCGGCGTATGGTCCGGAAGCGGCCCTCACTCTGCTGATCCCGCTCGGTGTGCTCGGCATTCAGTATGTCGTGCCCATCAGCTTCAGCATCATCGCGCTGCTGATCATCGTCTATATTTCCTACCGGCAAACGATCTCCGCTTATCCCGGAGGCGGCGGATCGTACACGGTGGCGCGCGAAAATCTCGGCCAACGCGTTGGATTGCTGGCGGCGGCGGCTCTCATTATCGATTACGTCTTAACAGTCGCGGTCGGCATCTCGGCCGGAGTGGGCGCTTTAGTATCGGCAGTACCCAAGCTTCAGCCGCATACCCTCATCCTTTGCGTCGGTATTCTCGCGGTCATCACTTTGGTCAATCTACGCGGCGTCCGCGAAACAGGAAGCGTGTTCATGGTGCCGACTTATCTTTTCATCGGCTGTCTGTTGGGAGCGATCGGCGTGGGTCTGGTGAAAACGTTCTTGAGCGGCGGCCATCCCACGCCCGTAATTCCCCCCCACGCCCTCCAGGCGACCGGCACAGCAGTCGGCTCTTGGGTGATTCTGCAATCGTTCGCCAGCGGTTGCACAGCCATGACAGGTGTCGAAGCGGTGAGCAACGGCGTCAAAGCGTTTCGCGATCCGGCGGTGGATTCGGCCCGCCGCACCCTTTCTGCGATTATCGGAATACTGATCCTGATGCTGGCAGGCATCGCTTGGCTGGCGCGCGCTTATCAGGTGGGCGCAACCGACCCCGGCGCGCCCGGCTATGAAAGTCTGCTCTCGCAACTGCTGGCGGCCGTTGCCGGGAAAGGCGTCTTCTATTTCATCGCAATCGGCTCCATTCTGGCGGTGCTGGCCTTATCGGCGAATACGGCGTTCGCGGATTTTCCAAGGCTCTGCCAGATCGTGGCGGAGGACGGCTACCTGCCCCATGCTTTCTCATCGCGCGGCCGGCGTCTGGTTTTCTCCCACGGTATTTACGTGTTGGCATTTCTCGCCGCGCTGCTGCTCATAATTTTCGGTGGAGTTACGGACCGTCTGATTCCGCTCTATGCGGTGGGAGCGTTCTTAGCTTTTACACTCTCGCAAGCAGGCATGGTGTTTCACTGGAAGCGCCTGGGAGGCGCGGGGGCCTGGAAGAGCATGCTTCTGAACGGCCTCGGCGCTATCGCGACGGCCATCACCGTCGTTGTGGTGCTGACGGCGAAGTTCGTGGCAGGCGCGTGGATCACGGTCCTGTTGATTCCCTCGCTCCTCATTTTTATGATCGCAGTGCGCCGCCACTATGATGCCGTCGGGCTTGAAGTTCAACTGGAAACTCCCCTCGATTTGACGCATCTCAAACCGCCGATTGTCGTGGTTCCGATGCAACGCTGGAGTAAAGTCGCCGAGAAGGCTTTGCGTTTCGCCATTAACTTGTCCCCCGACGTTTACGCGTTCCAAGTCAAAACCGGCGAGCACCCCAACGATCTTCGCGACTGTTGGTGTCATCTGGTGGAACGACCGGCGCAGGAACTCGGCGTACCGGTGCCGAAGTTGGTGGTGGTCGAGTCTCCTTATCGTTATGTTTTCCGCCCGATTCTGGATTTCGTAGGAGACTTGGAGCACAAATTTCCCGATCGGTATTTGGCTATCCTGATCCCTGAGCTTGTGGAGCGCCACTGGTTTCACTACTTCCTGCACAACCAGAGAGCGGCTGTTCTGAAGGCGCTCCTTTTGGTGAAGGGCAACCAGCGGATCAACGTCGTGAATGTGCCATGGTATTTGGAGGCGTGATCGCCCGCTAGTCCGGAATCCAGGTGACCACACGCATTTCCGCGGGAAAGAAAACCGTGCGACAATAACGAATTCGGCTGTAATATGACTGAAACGGATGTCACTCCGGAGTTTGCAGGCGAGCAGGCCCAAAAACTGCTGCGCCGGCTGACGTTTGAAATCAACCGAGTGGTGAAGTCCTGCGAACCGGACCGGGTGCATGATCTGCGGGTCGCCATCCGCAGGTTCAATCAAGTCTTAAGAGTCTTCAAATTTTCATTTTCCAGCAAGGACAGACGCAGAATCCGCCGGCAGTTGAAGCAATTTTTGGCGGCCGCGGGAGAAGTTCGGAACTGTGATGTTGTCCTTGCGCTCCTTAAGAAAACTCCGCGGGCCTCATTGGACGATTTGTGCGTGAAGGTGGAGAGCCAACGCAAGGAACGGAAACGTCAGCTTCTCGGCGCGCTCAGGCCGTGGGTCCACGCGAAAACCTCCGTTAAATGGCGCGCGGCGCTGGTGACCGCCGCGGTGAGGACCGAGCCCGTTTTCGACGCCCGAGGAATTAGCGAGATCGGGCAGAGCATTCTGCCGCACATCGCAAAGAAGGTTTTCGACCAAGGAAAACGGGTTGCCGGAGCCAAGTCAGCCGGAGATCTGCATGATCTGCGGATCGCAACCAAGAAATTTCGCTACACGCTGGAACTGTTCGCTCCCTTTTCAGCAGGAGCGCTGGACCGCTTGCAGGCCAACCTGAAGCTGATTCAAGCCCGGCTTGGAGACATCAACGACTGCGAGACGATGCGGGAGATGATGGCGAGCCACCCTGAATTCGAGCATTTCCAAGTCTGGCTGAAAAAAAGGCGGCAGCGCAAGACTCAACAATTCCGGCGGGACTGGCAAACGCACTTTGGCGATCGCCAAACCCAGCAAAGTTGGATTAAATGCCTGAGCAGTCTTGCGCCGGAACCGCGGCCGGCGAGGAAAGCGGCGGGCAGCAGCGGAATAGTCTCCGCCTCCAAAACCCGAGCCGCCGTAGCTTGAGAGGCGAAGCGGATCCTCGGTTACCGCACTGGCGCCACGACCGGCGCGGCGGGCGCAACCGGCTTAGCGAACTTTGACGCATCGATGGCGACGTTCGGCTGCACGTCACTGAGAGTGTACATGGACTGCCCGTCGGTCCAGGTCAGCTTCCATTGAAATGGCATCTTCACCCCCGCTACCTCACGGTAGTCGGAATAATCGACCTGAATGGGAACCGGGCCGACGATGGTTTTGCTGTAGCGCACCATCCGCGAAAGCAGCCCCGTCTTTTTGTCGAAGAACAGCTTCACGCGAGTTCCGCCAAACGTGCCTTGCACAACGTCGACGGGCTTGTCATCGATGCTTGTGGTAGGGAAGCCGGTACGCCATCCTGTGAGGGCTTGCTTCAGGCCTCCGGGGAAGGCCAGAACCGAATCCAGTTTGACGCCATCCAAATCGCCTCCGGGTGAAAGCTCCAGCACGGAAACGGGCTTGTCCGGCCCCATAATCCACGCGTTGCTTCCGTCGTAAGTCGTGATGCTGTCCCCATTCTGCGTATGCGCGATCACCACGTGCGGGCCGGTGGATTTCGCATAGATCTCCACCGGAACTTTGCCGTGGTAGCTGTCGAAGCCTTCGTAACTGCCTTTAGCGGCGAAACTGGTCAAGCCCGCCAAGGGCTGGGCGCCGCCGAGGGCCTGGATGTAGCGGCTGAGAATATCATCGACGCTCGCAGTGACTTTAACGCCGGCGTTCGCTTCCACTTCGTTCGGATCGTCCGGCGGAGGCTCGCTGTATTGCTCGAGCAGGCTGGGGACAACCTTCGGGGTCGGGCTGCCGCGATGGCAGGTGTAGCACGTCACTGCTTCGCGCCCGCCGAACAGCGTCTTGTTGATCGTTCTTACGTTCTGAATCATGATGCGCGACATGCGCTTCTCGGGCGTATCGTCGGCATACTTCGCCCAATTGCCGAGCACCGCGGTCCCGTGGCAGTTGGTGCAGTTGTAGCCTAGGGCCGCCGAAAAGAATCCCATCGTCTCCATGAACTGGTTGACGGGAATCCCCTTGAGCAGCTGGACGTTCTTGAAAACGTCTTCGGCCATCAACGGCTTCTGTTGCGCGGGCGTTTGACCGCTCGCCGGCAATAAAAAAAGGAGCCCACAGGCTCCCATTGTTACAACTCGTACCGATTTCATCATTTAGCGTAATTCCGAAAGAAAGCCCGGCAGATTGTTCGGCTGCGACCAGTTGAATTCCTGTTTTAGCACAGCGGCGATCTCTTCCGGGCTTTTGTGCGCGCGATTCAACGCGCGAATGCGCTGCTGGAAGGCGACGTACCGGTTGCGAATCTCGAGCACTTGCGCCTTGGTGACCATCGGGCCGTGGCCCGGAATCGCCATATCGAAATCCATTTTCAGAATCTCGTCGATGGAGTTCGTCCAGTCCGTCCAACTGCCGCCGTCGGCGTAGTTCACAGTCGGAGGCTGCAGAGGATTCGTGGTCAACATATCGCCCAGAACAATCAAGCGATAGGCGGGGAAGTACACCACCGTGTCGCCTCGCGTATGGCCGCGGAACTGGTACAGCTGCAGTTCCTTGCCGCCCAGGAATAAGCGCGCTTGGCCGGCGAAAGTCAGGCCAGGCAGCCATGCCGCATTAGCGCTGCGTGCCATGTTGTCGCGATCGGCATCGGAGATTATGACCTCTGCCCCCATGGCTTCCAGCAGCGGTGCTCCCTCGGCATGATCGGGGTGATTGTGCGTCAGGATCACGTACTTGAGCGGTTTATCCGTAATCGATTTGAGCTTGGCCACCACGTCATCGTGAGCGCGGGCGTACTTGGCGTCAATCAGAACGACGCCCTTATCGGCAACGAATACGGTGATGTTACCGCCCCAATAGCGCAGCGCCTCGGGAGTAACGTCGGAGTTTTCGATCAGGTAAAGATCGTCCTTGATTTTTTTCAGGTTGGGCGGCGCCGGCGGAGAATTCTGTGCCACGGCGTGAGCGGCGAACGCGAACAGCAAAACGGAAGCACACAGCGAACCACTACTGCGCATACGCGACCTTTTTCCTTTGAAGCATTCCGTCTATACTCCAGGCGCCCGCCCCGGCTGCGGCCAGGTAAACAAAAATGAACGCGTAGGTCAAAGTGTCGATGCCTCCGTTGCGAATCGGCAAGACATTGCGCGGAGCCGACGCGTAAAAATAGGCGAATAGGCACTGGATCGCGAGCAGTAGCGTGGCAGGGCGAGTGAGCCATCCGACAAGCAAAAGCAGACCCAAAACCAGCAGCAGGACGCCTCCGGCCGTTCCCAGGTGATCCAGCGGCATGAACGACCCCGGCCCCCGCGTTTTAGCAGGTATCAAGCCGAAGACTTCGCGCAAGCCATGGAGCAGGAGCATGTAGGCCGCCATGATCCTCATCAGGGCGCGGGCTTGCGGCTCCCATTGCGAGATTTTTTCTTTCATGTTCGCACCGGCTCTGGCGTCGCTCCCACGCCCGTATCCGCCTTCTTGCGATGTTTGGCGATCAGCGCGTCCAAGCTCCATGCGCCGCCTCCCACCGTCATCAGCCACAGGAAGATGAAACAGTTGAGCACCGCCTCCTCGCCATTGTTCCAGTGAGGCAACAGGACAGTTCCGGGCGGTCCTTGCCATCTCAAACGGGAAGTAAAGTAGGCCATCGCCATTTCACCCGACAAAATGAATCCGGTTGTGCGGGTAAACAAACCGAGGATCAGAAGAATCCCGCCGATGGTTTCGATCGGACCCGCGTAGGCGTGCAGCTTGGTCCAATCGTGATCGGCTCTGCCGGTGGCGAAGCCGAACGCCGTCGAGAGTCCGTGTTCGAGGAACAGAAGGCCCACCGCCATCCGTACAATGCTCAGCAATTGGGGAAGCCAGTTGGGCGACCCGTGGTTGGGCGACTTAGCCATGCGTTCGTCCTCCTTAGTGCGCGGCCGCTCCCCGTCCGCCTGCGGGATCGCGCATACGCTTGTTAAATTGATTGGTGCGGTCGAATTCGGCAGCCGAATGATGCGCCCGGGCTTGCCCGCAGCCGGGCAGAACGGCGGCGAGGACCCTCAGAGCTTTCGTTTGCATCCCGCCTCCGTCTCGAGCTTTGCGAACTGGCCGCTAGCGCTGCAGATGATGATCGAGGTTCAACAGGCGCTGCCCGTCGTCTTCTTTGCACTGCGGAGATTCCTCGATCGGATCGTGGTTGGGCGGAATCACTCGCGCAAAGTTGGTCCAGGGCTTGGCCAACACCCCAGGGTCGTCCACAGTTGCCTGGTATACCAGGTTGCCTTCCGGCGACAGCCACAGCCGCTCGATTACCTTCATTTTGTCGGTGTGGAAGTAGCCGTTCTCGCCGAACCACGTGTCGTCGGTGAAGTTGGTCGACTCCACCACGAAAACATCCTTCTCCCAATGTCCGATGGCATCGCCGTAAGCCGAAGGATTGGCGTCGGCACGATGCGGGCGCCCGTCGGTGGGGATGATGCGGAACGTGTCGCCCGAGATATCCTCATAAAGAAAGACGGTCTCCTTGGGCAGTTGAATGATCTGGCGCGGTGAGCCGATGCGCGGCGTTCCCGGCTTAGCGCAGTAGAACACGGGATCTTCCTTGCTCTCGTGCGAAGCCAGATATTTCACCTTCTCCTGATATTCGGGCTTGTAGGACGGAGCCTTATCCCACGCGAGCGCGCCTGGAACTTCGTTGCTGGCGTGATGGCGCGCGGTTTGATCGTAGTGGGTCCTGGTCTCCTGGCCATTCACGATCTTCACCAGATCGCCGTGGGGCAGGTCGATTCCGAAGGTCCACTCGCCGCTCAGGTCCGGATGTCCGTTGGCAGTCCGGCGAATTTTGCCAGATGCGGTTTTCGCCTTTGCAGAGGCGGCGGAATCGTTCTCCGCTGAATATGCCAGCGCGACCGGCAGAAGCACGGCAGTCGCGAGCGCTAGAGCACGGGTTGCTGAATGCAATTTCATGGACGTATCTCCTCCTTCTGGCCTTCCACCAGCGAGATTTCATTTCCGTTCGGAAACTTGATGGATTGCAGATATCCGTACTTCGAACCGTCAATAGCAGAGACGACTTCGACCGAAACTTCCTGGCCAATGGCGGCCGCGAAATCGGCCCGGTTCACGCCCACCTTGGTAAACCACCGCGGCGGGTTGCTCTCGAACTTCCAGTTGTCCACTTTTCCGCTCTCATCCTTCACGTCCATGAACATGACGATGTGAGGATTCACCCAGTCCACCTTGGTGACGGTACCCTTGAGCGTTACCTTCTTTTTCATGTCGAAGATCGCCGAAGGCGAGTGATGCGCCAGCAGCGATGCCGTGGGAACCAGCACGCCCAGGCCGAGCAAAAGAGCAAAAATCCGATTTTTCACGCCATCCTCCAAACCGGCCATAGTTTATCACAACCGGTGATAGAAATGCATGTAACCAGTTTCTCATATTCAGGGTGCCACTACCGGGGGAGGCGCTCGGCTTGAGGAGGCGATATAATCGATCGCTTATGCGGCTCCTATTTGGCCTCTCCCTCCTCTGTTCGAGCACTTTGCTATTTGCCCAGCAGCCGGCGCGTATCGGCGGGGCTGGCGCCCAGGCGCCCAAGAACCTGAAGATTCTTGCCGGCGATGCGGACCTGATGGACACCATGCGGGACTTTAACGCGGCGCTCGGCGTCCAGTGCGACTACTGCCATACGCCCGGCGATTTTTCTAGCGACGCCAATCCGCGCAAGGAAACCAGCCGCAAGATGATCGCGATGGTCCGGCAGATCGAAACTAATTTTGTGAGCACCAACGGCGTTTATCCTCGCGGCTATCACGAGGTCGATTGCATTACGTGCCATCGCGGAAATGCCGCGGTGGAGACCAAGGCGCGTCAGCACTTCCTCAATAAGCGCGACGCCTCGGGCGCGGTTCCCGCCAAGGAGAAGGCCACCAACCTGAAAGTGCTGCCGCCCGATACCGAAGTTCACGGGGCCGGGACCATCATGGAGGAATTTCGCGACGCGCTGCTGGTGGATTGCGCCTACTGCCACTCTGGTGGAGGCGGCGCCTGGGCCAAGGACGACAATCCGCGCAAGGAAATCGGCCGCCAGATGATTCTGATGACGCGGCAGATCAATGCGAATTTTCCGGGCACCGGAGTTTATCCCGCCCAGCCCCAAGCAGCCACGTGCTATACCTGCCACCGGGGCGACGTGCATCCGTTGAGCGTGGGGAACAAAAATTATCCGCCAGCCGCGCGGTAGACCTTTGGTGACGTGACGCGCTGGCCGGTCACGACTTTTCGTTGGGATATTCCGAAAGTTTCGCGGGACCCTCCCGGTGCGGCCGCTGCAACAGGGGCCGCAGCTTGCGAATGTCGCTAAGTTTTTCGAGCTCAAGCACTTGGTCGATTAATGGCTTCGTTTTTGCGTTTAACACCGGCGTCATCAGGTCGCGGCATTTTGCCACCAGCTGCTCGCGGCTCATCGGGTTCGCCTGCGTGCCCAGCACGCCGGGCGCGATAGTATCTTGAGTGAGACGAGTGCCGTCCGCCAGCGTGATTTGAAGCAGCGGCGGCCGCGCGCCTCTGACACCCGTCGCCAGGCGAACTTTCGCCCGCAGGCGTACGATGGCCGGATCCTGCATGCGCGCTTTGTCGTGAATCGAGCGGAAGGTGAGCGTCTTATCGGTCAGCATCATCGCGAGCGCATGCTGGATGTTGATGTCGGATGGTCCGCTGTTGTCGTTATCGGCCAGCGACCCGGGTACCGTAACGACGATTTCCTGCACCTGATTCGGGTCAATGGGCTGGCGCTTCAGCAAAGCTTCCAACGCGTCCAGCGGCGCTTGATTGGGGTTCCCGGTGGTCCAGCGCTTGATGCCCGCGCGCATTATGTCGTAGCGCTCGCCTAGCTTTTCGATCAATACCTCGGGACCCGTGGTTGGAGCGTTGGCCAGCAGAAAATTGTCCGGTCCGGACATCACGTCGTTCACGCCGTTCCATCCAGCGCGCATGAGCAAAGCCGCCGTCACGCCATCGCGCGCCGGCATTCCTCCGAAAGTGAATCCTTTTTCGACGTGGTCGATATCGCGAGGAAATGAGTTGAACCCCGAGCTTTGTTGCGCGCTGTAAGACAAGAGCCAACGCATTTGCTGCGCCGTCAGGCCAGCCGCGCAGCCCGCAGCAGCCGCGGCTCCGAAGACGCCTCCGATGCCAAACGTCAATTTGTGGCTGTCCTTAAAACTGGGCTGCAAGGTCAGCAGGACGCGCGTGCCGATGTCGTACCCCAGAACCACCGCGCGCAGAAATTGTGCGCCAGTGTTGGCGAACTGCTCGCCGGCCGCCAGCGCCGCCGGCACCACCGCGCAGCCTGGATGCCAGGGGCCCGCCAGCGTGTCGTCGGTTTCGTCGGCGTGCGCCATCACGCCGTTCGCCAGGGCTGCCTCGATCGGACCGCACACCACGTCATCGCCGACGATGGTCGCCACCGGCTTGCCGCCATAAGCGCGCGCGAATGTTATCGCCGCTCGCCCTGGAGCCAGTTCCGAACCCGACACCATCGCAGCAACCGTGTCGAGCACATGCCGCTTGGCCTTCTCGATGACTTCTTCGGGAAGCTCGCGGTCGCGCGCCTGGCTCATGTAGGTGCTGAGGCGCGTCATCACCTCGCTAACGGGAAGATCGGCGAGCGTCGTTTGACCGAACGCAGTTCCGTGCCACGGCAGAGCTGCGGCCGCAGCGACCGAGCACAAGAAGCTCCGGCGGTTATTGGATTCGTGCAGCATAATCCGAGAACCGTACTATACGCGAATGGTGTTGTCAAGCTGTGAAGCAGCCGGGTAGGAGGAAAGCTGGGACTGCCGTTTGCCTAATGAACCAGTTTGCTGGGCGCAAATTCCCGCAGCACGTTCATTCCGACGTCCAGGCCGAATGAGACGGATCCGGCGTCAAAGCCGGCCTGAAAGTTGTGAAATCGGGTTGGAAACCATTCCCTGGAGATGAATCCGGCGCCGTAGTCTCCGATGCACCGGCTGTAGGCCGGCATCGAACCGCCGTCGTCACGCCGCACAACAAGAGTATGAATGATCGCCCACCGGGTTCTCGGCCACACTCCGTGCAGACCGGAACGGCGATGACGCGGGTCCTCGTGATCAACCGCCCAAACGCCGAACTCGATCTGCTCTTTGATCAAGTGCTGGCCGAATCCCGATGCCATTCTTACGCCGAACGCATCCCAGCCTTGTCCCCATTCCTCGGGATAATTTCGAAGCTGATCGAATCCCGCCCCCAGGGCGATTCGCGCCACCTCGGCGGGCTCTACCGAGCGAATCAGTGCGAGATGATATTTCTCCTTGACAGTGAGCGGAGTACCCGGCTGAACCGAAACATTGCGCTGCTCCGTTGGCGCAGTTTGGGCATACAAGCTTGCGCAGCAAAGGAATGCACCGGAGGCGAATTTCATAAACCAACCCACTGTACTGTGGATTCTTTCGGGTGAATTTCGTTACAAGGTCTTTGGCTACTTGCCGCCCCTTGGCAAGCCGGCTCCGCTATCCCAGGCCTTAGTAAGGATCGGTTTGACGATCCGCGAAAATTCCAAGTAGGCCGTCGATCCTGACCGGAAATGAAGTCCATCGGGGAGAAAAAGGTTCATTCGTAACGCGCCCTGGCTGTCGAACAAAACCGGGTTGAGATCGATATACCCGAGATTTTTCGTCTGGCGGCTATAACGCTCCATTTCCCGATTGACCGCATCCACGATATTCCAGCGATCCATTTTTTCCGGCGCTTTGTTAATGGACGTGTAGTAAACGAACGTATCGGGCGACTTCTCGCCCAGAATTTTCAGAAATCGTTTGGTGCGATCGATGATCGGCTGCGCTTCGTCCCCGGCGCTGATATCGTTGCTTCCGCAATAGAACACCACGATTCGAGGCTTGTAGGGGAGAACTAGCCGGTCCATTTGCTCCAGCATGTCCACCGTGGTGAAGCCGGCGATCGCTCGATTCAGCACGGGCAGCGGCGCCATCTGGTCGATAAGGTGCGTCCAGAATTGAAAAATGCTGCTGCCGACGAACACGATCCCGCCATTGCGCGGCGACCCGGGCGCGTCATCGGAGGACCTCTGCTGGGCGCCGAGAGTCGCGGCCAGCAAGGCCGCTGAAACGACCAACCACAACAGTGCTCGGCGAAGTCTCATTGAGTTACTCCCATCCCGGAGCGTTCGGATTGTCGGGCGTCAGGTAGTGCATCGCTGCGTAAATTCCGTGGATGCGTCCGTTTTCCACCGCGAAAATTTCAGTCAGCAGGTTGCGCGGAAACGGCGTCCCGTCGCGGCGCTTGGCTCCTGGCGGCCGGTTGAAGACCACCATCCCGAGCACCACACCCGCCTCTTCATCCACCACCGGATAACGCCGATGATCCACGGCGGCAATCGTCGTTTTGAAATCTTCCATGTTCGAACCGCAATCGCCTTTGATGGGCGGTCCGGCTTCGGATGCGGGCGGTCCAGGCACCGGTCCAGCCGTCATCACGCCGTTCTCGATGCGAACACATCCTTTCGCGGAGAGCACCCGCGAACTATCGTGATTCTGAATTCCATCGAAATAACTCTGAGCGGCCGCGATCATGGCCTCCCGCGAGGACCGCGCGGCTTTCGCCAGGGGCTTTTCCGGCGGAGGATTCGCCGTGAGCCCAGCGGCGTTGAACATCCCGTCCGACTTGCGCCCAATCACCGCCTCGCCCTCGGTGATTTTCATGTTCACCACTCGGACGCGCAGGGTCGCGATGCTGGTCACCTTGCCTTCCTCGATATGGCCGAAGTAGACCGCCTGCGCATTCACCGGATCGAAATACCGCCGCTGAACCTTGCCAAGCGCCGTGGCCGTTTTCCACAATCCGTCGCCGGGACGGACATCGTTCGCATTCTCCGTATAGCGAAAATTAGAGGCCAGCGGCGCCGCTGAAGGGTCGCGTTTTACGACCGCTGCCAAATACGCATCCAGCGTCTTGGCAAGACACGGCCGATCGCATTTGGACGCCGCCGCCAGCGGCAACACATACAGGCTCAGAGCTAGAACGGTAGGGAAGCGCTGGCTCATGGATCGGTAGCCGTTCGTGAATGGTCAGCGCGAACTCGTCAGCCTCTCCGGATGCAGCGTCACCTTCTGAACGCGCCAGTTGTTCATGTCGGCGATAAACAGGGTATTTTCTGACGGGCACGCCATGCCATGCGGCCAGTTGAACTCGCCCAGATCGTGGCCCGATTCGCCCAACCAACCCAGAATTTTCCCATCCTTCGGCGATATCTTGTAGACACGGCCGGGCTCATTATCGGCTGCATAAAGATATTGCGGCGTCGTATTGGTCATGCACAAGGCCCAGGGCGCGGTCTCATCTGGGCGATTCTGCGGCATATCGCCGAGCACTGGATGGCGGCTCTTGTCATACGGGAGATTCAGAAGGATCATCCGCAGAAACTTGCCGTCGCCATTAAAAACCTGAATTCGCCGATTGGCCCGGTCGGCGACATAGATCTCCCCTTCGCGGTCGATCGCGATATTGTGAGGCGTCAGAAACTGGCCCGGCTCCTTGCCGCGCGATCCCCAGGTGAGCAGCCAGTTGCCGTGCTTGTCGAACTTGGCCACCCGCGAGTTGCTGTAGCCATCGCTGATGTAGATGTTGTCCTGCGCGTCCCAGGTGATGTCGGTCGGGCCGTTGAAATATCCATCCACGTGTTTGGGCGGATTCTGGGCGTTTTTGCGAGGATTATAATACTCCGGCTCGTCGGGACCTTCCGGCCGGCGGCCCAGGTTCAGCGTTACCATTCCCGCGGGATTGAATCTCATTACCGAGTTGGTTCCCTTATCCACGACCCACAAATTGTCGTATTTGTCGAACCGGACCGAGTGCGCGTAACCGAGCCCGTAGACGCCTTTACCCAGCTCGCGAGTGAACTTCCCGGTGGAATCAAATTCCAGAAGCTGGCTCGTGGCGTTGCCATAAATGGGTCCGCTAGTGGCGGAGCCGGGGTGATTGAGAACCACAATCGTGCCCTTTGAATTCACAGCCACGCTCAGCACTTCGCCCAAATTCATCTGGAAATTCAATTTGAGGAACTGCGCATCGAAATCGGCGGGAATCTTGGGCGCGTCTTGCTGTGCAAACAGCGGCGCGGCCAGCAACAACAATACAGAAAGTCTCATTTCGACCAACCTTTCCTTGGTGGTTCTCGGCCTAAACACCACCCAACGATGAATTGTAGTCGAAACCGGAGCCGCCGGCCAGCACCATATTAAATGGGCACGGCATTGGTGTATACTTTGTGCTGGAAATTTTCATGCCAGGCATCGGTCGCGAAAACGGGGAAGTTCATGCCTCCAGGTGCGCCGGTTGTTCGTCCCGCCGAACCTTCCTCGCCAATTTCGGCGCACTTGGGACGGGCGCCCTGCTAACAGGGAACCGGCTGACCGCCCAGGCACCGGCCGCCTCGCGCCGCATCGACGTTCACGCTCACTTCGTCTCTCCTGGCTACGTCGCCGAACTCAAACCCAAGGGCCTTCTGCAAGGACGCGCGCTCGAGTGGACCGCTGACCAGATGATGGAGGACATGGGCCGGGGCGGGGTAGCCACCTCTGTCCTGTCGGTCTCACCGCCCGGCATGTGGTTTGGTGATGTTGCTTTGTCGCGCCGTCTCGCTCGCGACGCCAATGACTATGCCGCGCGTCTGGCCTCCGATCATCGCGGACGCTTCGGTGTGTTCGTCAATATGCCCATGCCGGACGTCGAGAGCAGCCTGAAGGAAATCGAGTATGGGTTGGATACGCTTAAAGCCGACGGCGTCGCGCTGTTCACCAGCTATGGCGACAAGTGGCTGGGAGATCCAGCCTACGCACCGGTTTTTGAGGAGCTCAACCGCCGCAAGGCCGTCATCTATACGCATCCGATCTCGGCGAATTGCTGCCGAAACCTCGTGCCGGGCATCGGCGACGGAGCCATCGAATGGGGCACCGACACAACGCGCGCTATCGCCCGCATGGTTTTTGGCGGGGCGGCCGGGCGTTACCCGGACATCCGAATGATCTTCTCGCACGCCGGCGGCACCATGCCGTTCCTGGTGGAACGCTTCGTCAACATGGCGAAAACTCCTCAATTCGCGCCGCAATTTCCGCAAGGATTCCTGGGGGCTGCGACGAAGTTCTATTACGACACCGCCCAAACCTCCAACCCGGCCGCGATGTCGGCGCTCCGCAAGGTTATACCGGTGTCGCAAATCGTGTTTGGCAGCGATTACCCGTATCGCACCGAGCAAGAGCACGTCCAAGGGCTAAAGGACTGCGGCGTGTTCAGCGCGAAGGAACTCCAAGCTATCGATCGCGATAATGCTCTGGCGCTCTTGCCGCGTTTGAAGACATAAGGAGCTCGCCATTTGTGCCAGATGCCGGGCGCCTCGCGCCTTCAGTATGATTTAGAGAAGCCGAAGGAGAACGGATGAAATACACGAATGCCGCAGCCGGGCTGCTCGCAGCGACACTGATGAGCCTGGGAGCATCTGCGCAAAAGGCCCCGCAAACCTCGGGTATCGACATTTCGGGCGCCTGGTTCACTGCTGGAAATATCGGAACGTCGGCCGGCGCGCAGGTGATGCTGGTGGAATACGAGGGGATTCCGATGAACGAAGCAGGACGTCTGTACGCCCTCACATGGAACTCCTCTCGCATGACCTCGCGGCAGCAGCAGTGCGCGCAATATGATCCCACTCGCTTAACGCATGGCGGCGGAAACCAACGAATCTGGGAGGATCGCGATCCTTTTACGCAGCAGCTCATAGCTATCAAACTGTACGGTCAGATCACCGAGGGAACGCGGACCATCTGGATGGACGGGCGCCCGCATCCGCCGCCCTACGCCAAGCACACGTTTCTGGGCTTCTCAACCGGCAAGTACGAAGGGAATGTGCTTACCGTGTACACCACGCACATGAAGCGGAACTGGATCCGGTTAAACGGCCAGGCGCTGAGTGACGAGGCGACTCTGATTGAGCACTTCATTCGTCACGGCGAGCGCATTACTTATGTGACTGTGCTGACCGATCCCGTGTTCTTTTCCGAGCCGCTGATCCGAAGCACCGACATGTTGCGCAGCACGCGCAGCCCGGACGCCTGGCTGTACGCTTGTGACGACGGAGAGCAGATCGTAGGGCGCCCCGTTGATCAGGTGCCGAATTATTTGTTCGGGCAAAATCCATATCTGCGCGAGTACTCCGATAGCCACAAAGTCCCGCTGTTGGCGGCTCTGGGCGGCGCTGAAACCATGTACCCGCAATTTCTCGCAAAGCTGAAGAACATCGAGGCGCCGGCGGCAGAGGCCGAAATCAAAACCGAGATCTATCCTATTCAGGGAGCTCCGCGCGTCAGCCGGGCGGTCGATCCCAATCCGCACGACGGCAACATCCATGTGCTGCCGGTTCAGGGCAATGTCTATATGCTGGTGGGCGATGGCGGAAATATCGCGGTTCAGAGCGGCGTGCAGGGCGCGTTCGTGGTCGACACGGGCGCGGGCAAACTCACCGATAAGGTAATCGCCGAGATCCGAAAGCTCATCGGAGAAAAGCCGATCCAATTCATCGCTAACACCAGCTTCCACTCCGATTACACCGGCGGAAATGTAAAGCTGCACGCAGCCGGAGCGGATCCAAGTTTGCTCGGCTCGTTCTTTTCGTCGGGCGGCCAGGCGTTCGCAGACGCGGGAGTCGGGGCGACCATGATTGCGCATCAGAATGTCCAGAATCGCATGGCCGACGCAAACACAATGCCGTCGTCCGGCTGGCCGACCGATACTTTTTTGCAAGGGCGCCGGAGAAAATACTACAACGACGAAGGCGTCGAGATTTTATGGGAGCCCAACGCCGCCACCGATGGCGATACGATCGTGCATTTCCGGCGCTCCGACGTTATTGTCACCGGCGATATCTTTAATACCACGCAGTATCCGTTCATTGATGTAAAGAACGGCGGCAGCATCCAGGGCGAGATCGCCGCGTTGAATAACATCCTCGATAGGACCATCTATCAGCACTTGGGAGAAGGCGGCACGCTGGTCATTCCCGGCCACGGCCGGTTGTGCGACGAGTACGAGGTGTCGGAGTATCGCGACATGCTGGCTGTTATTCGCGATCGGGTTCAAGCCATGATAAAGAACGGCGACACTCTGGATCGGGTGAAAGCGGCCAGAGTCACGGCCGACTATGATACCAGGTTTGGCGCGATTTCCGGTCCCTGGACTAACGACATGTTTGTGGAGGCGGTGTACGCGAGTTTGAAGCAGCCTCCGGCGAAAACAGCTACGCGCTAGCCTGCAACGAGGGATTTTTCAAAAGCTGACCGAGGCGCACTCATAGTCCACGCTCCACTCCAGTTTGGGGAGCGTGGCGGCCCCGATGTAATCTGTAAACCTGCCGCGCGCGTTCTCCACGCCGTGCGACTCGATCACCTGAAATGTCACCACGTCCTTTTCACGAAAGTGTTCTACCCTGGGGCCGAGCGAACTTACGGCGGCGGAGACTTTCATGGTTCCGGCCGGCAGAAAGTGCGGTGGAATCCAGGCCGTGACGCGGTACCAGCCCGCTGGCCGCGGACGTCCATGCCATTCTGTGCCGACGTCGGTAGACCAAAGCACTTCCGTACCCCACTGATTGTAGATACTCAGCACCGGGAAGAGAACTAAGGATCCCTGGTGCACCTCGAACTGCATCTCGATGCCGATTTCCTGACCCATTTCGGCCGTGGCCAGCGTTTCTCCATGGCGGGAGCAGACCCGCACCGCCCGGAGCTGCGCAATGTGGTCACCGGGCGCCCGCAGGCCTGATTCATAACGCCGCTCGCCGCTATCGCATCCGCCGATGCGGAGATAGGAAGCGGCGACCTCATGAACGGGACCCTCCTCGACCAATCGACCTTGCTCCAGCAGCAGAGCCCGGGTGCAAAGCCGCAACACTGCTTGCATGTTGTGAGACACCAGCACAACCGTCTGGCCGTGCTCACCCACGGTTTCGATTCGCTGCATGCATTTCTTTTGGAAATCAGCGTCGCCGACCGCCAGGACCTCGTCGACCAGCAGAATCTCAGGATCAATATGCGCGGCCACCGAAAATGCCAGCCGCATGTGCATACCGCTCGAGTAATGCTTGACCGGCTCATCGAGGTAGGAGCCGATATCGGCGAATTCCACGATTTCATCCAGCTTGCGCGTGATCTCGCGATAGCTCATCCCCAGGATCGCAGCGTTCAAAAAGATGTTCTCACGGCCGGTGAGCTCATCGTGAAATCCGCTTCCCACTTCGAGCAGGCTGCCCACACGTCCCCTCAATTCCACCCGTCCCCTGGTCGGCCGGTGAATCCTGGCGAGAATTTTGAGCAAGGTAGATTTTCCGGCGCCGTTGCGTCCGAGCAAGCCGATCACTTCGCCAGGAGCTGCGTCGAAACTGATGTCCTCAAGAGCCAAACGCCGCGTTGCATTTTTCGGAACCCGCTTGGTTCCCCGCCGGGAAAGCAATTCTCGAAGAGTTTTGTAGCGGGGCTTGTGGTCGCCGAGCCGGAACTCCTTGAATACACCGCGTACGGAAATGCTATTCATACGCGCTCTGCAAGGTCCGCTTCCATTTGATGAAAAAGTAGCGCCGCCGCAAGGAAGATACCGGCCGCCGTGAGACCCGACAAGGCAACGGTGTTCCAATCGACCGGTGTGCCAAACAGGCAACTACGGAAACCTTCCACAGCGCCCGACATTGGATTGAGACCGATGCACCAGCGGATTTTCCGCGGCAGCATATTCGCTGGATACACCACCGGCGTTGCGTACATCCACAGTTGTACGGCGAATGGAAAAAGGTATTTCGCATCGCGATACAACGCAATCAAGGACGCCGCCGCCAGTCCCACGGCCATCGCTAAGCCCGCGGTTAGGATTCCGATAACGGGCAGCAAGAGCCATTCAGCAGTGGGTTTGTAGCCCCGCCAGAGCAACGCGCCCAGCAAGAAAACTCCGGACACCAGCCAATCGAGAAAGCACGCGGCCACAGCCGCACCTGGCAGGATAGCTCTGGGAAAGTAGATTTTATTCAGAAGATTGTGGTTCGATGCGAACGTTAAACTCGCCGCGTTAATCGAGTTGGCAAAGAACATCCAAGGCGCCAGACCAGCCAGAGCGAACATCCAGTAGGGGACTGCGCCGGTCTCGGGACGGAGCACACGCCCGAATACGACGGTGAAAATCAGCATCGGGATGATGGGTTGGACCACGGCCCAAACAATGCCGAGCGCGGTCTGCCGGTACCGCAGCGTAATATCCCGAAGCGTCAAAAAAAGGAACAGCGTGGGATAATGCCGATATTCGGCAATTCTCTGCGAGAGCGAAATTCGGTGTCCTTCGATGACTGTCATTACGCGTGGCCAACCGAACGTACCCCGGCATGCGTGATCGGCACCTCTCACATTCTTCGCCAGAACGATCTAAATTCCAAGACCTAGACAGTACTAGGGCGGCGATGCCCTTGGCCCATGCAATGTGCGGGTTGCCGGGATCGTATCCGAGCAGGGATTGTTTTCGTCCGGGAGATGCTTCCGTCCGGTACCAAAACAAGCTACCGGGTACTAGCACTTTGGTACAACTGCGGATGCTGTTGTTCTGAGGAATGTTCGTATGAGCGGACCAGCTCACGAAACTTCCGCGTGAAGCTTTCAGTCGAGAACATCGCGCTTCTATCGGAAACCAGCTTCAGAAGCGAGCTCTGAAGACTGCTGTCGGCCAGGACGCGATCGATCTTGGCGGCGGCGTCATCCTGGCTGGAAAAACATAAACGCGGATCGCGGTCGACGATCTCCACCTGCCCGCCGCTGTCGTGGACGAAAGTGATGCAGCCCGCCATGAGCGTCTCCGCCGGCGCGATTCCGAAATGCTCGTCCACTTTAGCGTGAATTCCGTACCGCACGCGCCCCAATAAACGCAGGAGCTCTTCGCGGGACAGATCCTCATGCAGCCTCATCCAGGTGGAATTTTCGCGCTCTAAGCGGCGCAGACGCTGGTAATAGCGGCGCTCGAACGCGCCTTCGCGTGTGCCGACAACATGCAGGCTGAGATCGCCGTGACGTTGACGAAGCCGCGCAATCAATCCGGCAATCCACTCAAATCGTTTTGGCGAAGTCAGCCTTCCGATCGTGACAAACGCGTTCTCTCGGTCACGCCACGGCAGACGCTCAGGCGACGCTGTCACCGGGGGATAAAGCGTCTCGGTTGGGGTCCCGTAGCTCCTTCGGAAAATTTCGCCGGTCCAATCTGAGTTCACTAAAATCCGATTCTGCTTCATGCGGTCGAGCGAGTAGCCGGATGAGATCATGAAGGGCCTGACTTTACCTCGTATCAGGGCGGCGAGTTGCTCGAGTAGAGGACGGCCGGCGCAGTCTTCATACTTCTCCCAAACGTAGGCCAGGTACGGATAGTGCACGTAGAGAATGCCAGGACCACCCAGGTCCGCTTCTTCGCTTGCGGCACAAACCACCAGGTCGTACCGGTGGCGAATACGGCGGCACATTCGCATCAGGAAGGCCGCGGGATGCGCGTTGTAGGGGTTTGGATGCAGCCCGACCAAGACTCTCAAGGCGGGGTGCAACGTTAAGATCGAAACTTCTTCCGAACGGATCGAGGTCCCATAGTAGTGATTGAAAGGCGCCCAGTTTACCGGTGCCTTGGTCAAGACCGTCAGATCAAAATCGTCCTTCAACGCCTGAACGATCCACGCCGCAACAGCTCTGGCTCCGCCATGCGGTTCCAGGCCCGGTTGGAGAAATAGAACACGTTTCCGGCTCATTGCCGTTCGTATCCGAATTTGCTCATCAGTTGCCAGTCGATGCTGAGCGAGATGGTGGCGCGCATCCAAGGAGTCATCAAATTCATATAGCGGGCCTGCAGATAATATTCCGGATCAAACGTCGCTTTCGCGGCAGGCGCCGGCAAATGATCCCAGTCGGCCGGCCGCGTGATCTTCTTCGAGGAGAGGACCGCGCCTCCTCGCGGATGCAGATCATATTGGCGCCCAATCCGTTCCAGAACCGAGTCTGGATTCTTCAACAGATCCTCATAGCGCACGATTGTGGAGCGGCCATCGGACCTCTGGTGCAGGTCAAGCCAGGCGCGATAGCACTCGTTAAGACGCAGACAGTCCCTCCGAAGGCGGAGACACGCCCTGGATTCGTAGGCTTTGCCGAGTAGCGGTTCGGTGACCCGCGGAAAGGATCGAAACTTCCGGCTGTTTCGCGGGGATTCCGGTGGAAGATAACACTCGAACGCCGCGACGCTGACGCCCCATGCGTAGGGATTCTTGATCGAAATCAGATACCCGAAGCGTTGGCTGCGAAAGGCCGCTCTAATTTCGGAAGCGATCGAACGGAGGTGCGCTTCCTGCTCGGGATCGCCCTCGCGGGTAGTTAGCGCCGGCCGCTCAAACGTCATCGCGCGAACCCACTCGAAAGATTCCGCGGGCGATGGATCATCGGGAAGCTGCACCGCCGCCGGCGGCGAGTGTTTATCTCCCAAAACGTGCATCAGAACCAGAGCGTCCGAAAAATTTTGCTCCATCAAAAAGCGCAAATAGTTTGTGCCGGTCCGCCTCTCTCCATATTGTTTGAATACAGCGCGGCTCTTTACGGCCGAGGCGTTCGCGCCGGCAAGCTGGCCGGATTGGGGCGATTCGAGCTGTTTCACGGCGCGTCTACTCCCTCGGAACCTTGCGGTCCCCTTCGCTGGAATCCCCGAGAATAGTCTCGCCTTGAAGCCCTGCAATTACAATTCGCCAAATAGACTAATCAGTTCTATTACCCGGCTGCCTCGAGCGCGACGTTAACTGATCGATCATCTGGCGGAGTCTGGGATCGGGTTTTATCCGCAGGGCTGCTTCAAATTGGGCCATGGCTTCTGCGGTGCGGCCGGGCATATGGTACAAGAGCAGTCCTAAATTGTAATGCGCTTCCATCAGCTCGGGCTTGATCCGCAGAGCGGTTTCGTACTGGGAAATGGCATCTGGAGCGCGGCCGGCAACTCGGGAGAGGGCGTTTCCGAGGTTTGTATGCGCCTCCGCGGAGTTGGGAATAATCTCGACAGCAGTTTGATACTCCGAGATTGCGTCCGTGAGGTGGTTCGGAATCCTCAACCAGGCGTTCGCTAAGTCGGTGTGCAATTCGGCGGAATTCGGGTTCAAGCGCAGCGCCGTCTTATAGTGGCTGATGGCTTCAGGCAAGCGCTCCGCGCCATCCGACAGGGACAGTCCGAGTTTCCGGTGTGCTTCGGCGAGATTAAACCGGGCTTCGGTGAAATCCGGTTTGATGCGCAGCGCGGCTTCATCGTGCCAGATGGCTTCGGACAAGCGCCCCGGCACATTCAAAAGCGCAGCGCCCAAATTATTGTGCAGTTCAGGGGAGTTCGGCGTCAGCCGGAGCCCGGCTTCATACTCCGTAATGGCCTCTGGCAATCGGCCCGGGAGGTGCGCCAGGATCACGCCCAGGTTGGTACGAGCGCCCACGTAGTCGGGCTTAATCCTCAGAGCGGCACGGTACTCGGACATCGCCTCCTCGAACTTGCCCGGATCAGTTGCCAAAGCGACGGCCAAGCCGTAATGTCCGCGCGCATTCAGCGGGCTTTTCTGGATATCATCGCGCCACAGCGTCTCCTCAGTGCGCCAAACCTCATTGCGGCTGTGCGTGCCCCACGCGAATGCGCCTAAAAGCAGAAGCCCGATGGTTGCCCAGGCGCGGCTGCGCGATTCGCCCATCCGGTGCGCCAACAGCACAGCGGTCCACACCACCGCGAGACTCAAACCGATAAAGGGCAGGAACATCCGATGGTCGTTCTCCACCTCGTCCAGAGGAAAGAGCGAGGTCGGCACCAGACCGATCAGGAACCACCACAGGCCGAACGCTGCTGGCCGCCACTCTCGGTGGCGCGAGGCTAGGACCGCGGCGGCAATCAAAAGCGCGCAGAAAGCGAATCCGGATAGCACTGCCACATTCGCGATGGAATGAAAAGCGTGCAGATCAGTATCAAGATTCAAGTGCAAGGGCAGAAAGAACGATCGGAAGTATCGCAAGGCGACATAGGGCTGGGTAATCCAGTAATCGAAGGACTTCATTGTGGTGCTGACAAAGGTTGAGGGCGTCATCACCCTTTCCAGGCAGGAAAAAACGGCGCCCAAAATGAACGCCGGCATCGAACGAAGCAGGCAGGAAGCTATTGACTCGGTAACTTGCTTTCCATCGTGGGCCGGCGCAACCACAATAGGCTGCTGCCGCTGACCGCTTTTGCGTTTGGGGGCTTGGCGGATTTCCGCGGGCCGCCCGGCCGGAGAACTTTTGCGATCGATCAACAAAATGTATAGCAGCAGGAACAGCGCGAACGCCACACCCGTAGGCTTCGCGAACATCCCTGCCAGCGGGGGAATCAGATAGATCCCATAGCGGCGCCACTCGGGCCTCCAAGCATAGATAACCAGGCCGGCAACGATTCCCAGCGCAACGTAGAGATCGCCGCGCTGGATAATGTAGTTTACCGTCTCCGCGCTCACCGGGTGCAAGCCGTAAAGGGCCACGGCGAACCAAGCGATCCAACGATTCAGGGGACTCGGAGAGGTTCGCTCCAGCACATACAGGTACAGCGCGTACATCAACAGGATCTGCCCCACGAACCATAAGAAGGTGGAAATGTGGAACCACAAAGGCGTCAGCCCTCCGCCGAGCGCGTAATCGATTGCGAGCGATGTGGTGACCAGAGGCCGATAGGATTGATTAGCCGGATCGTTACTGAAGGTTTTAGCGTCGCTGAAGAACTGCGGGATATTGGCGAGCGTCCGGATCGCCGGATTGTTGACAACCGCATGTACATCATCGAAGTGGAAACTATTTTGGAAGTGATTCGAATACGCGGCCACGAGCGCGAGAAGAAGCCCTCCCCAAAGCAATCCCGTGTGTCTCTTTATGCCCACAGCTGGTAAGACCGGTTTACCTATCTTGTTACGAAAGTGGACTTTCCAGACCGAGGTTCACACACCATCCCGATCCGAACAATAGCCGTCTTTTGATCATGGTTACAGTACTGTTCGCGCGCAGTTCATAATCCAGGAAATCCGGGTAATTGATCGTACGTCAATTAAAGCGATGCTTTCGAACGCCGCGTTTTTCAGGTTCGGCTCAATAATGCTCTGCTGCGCGGCAACCTGCGCGGCTCAATCTTCCACCGTCAACGTGAAGGTGAGCAACGAAATCAATACGTCCGCCGGAATCAACGGGCGTCTGCAACTGGCTATGTCCACTTCGTTTCAACTGGCCAGTTGGAGCTACAATTTGTTCAATCAGGCTCCGCTAGCGTCGCCTCTTTTGGGTGGCCTCCAGCCGCAACACGCTCGGTTCCAAGTGATCTCCAGCAGCAGCCCGCTGACAGCGCCCGGCGTGTGGGACTTCTCGCAGCTCGAGACGTTACTCGCGCCAATCCAATATAGCGGCGACCACAGCCCGGAATTGCAACTCGCCGCCGGCTCGGCATTCATGAACGATTCGAGCGGACATATTCTGCCTGCTAGCTTTGCGGATTTTGCCGCTCTGAGCGCCAGCCTGGTCGAGTACACCAACACCGGCGGCTTCACTGTTTCCGGCACCCGTTTTCAGAGCCCGAATCCGTTCCCCGTAACGTGGTGGGGCATCTTCAACGAGCCGAACGGTAACGGACTGACGCCGCAGCAGTACGTCAATCTATACAACATGACTGTTCCGGCCATGGCCCAGATGGACCCGTCCATCAAATTCGCGGCTCTGGAGCTTTCAGACTGGGGCCAGGCCGCGGAAACGTATCTGCCTACTTTCGTTTCGAACGTTACAGCTCCGGTGGATGCGCTGGCTACGCATTTCTATTCGACGTGCAATCAAGCCGACACCGACAACACGGTATTTCCAACCGTGCTCGGGTTCGCGAGCGAGGTCAGCTACATCTACTCGCAACTGGCTACGCGGTCAAGCTTGGCCACGGTGCCGGTCTGGGTTACGGAGAACAATGTGAACGCGGATTACGACGCGGGCAATGGCATCAGCGCTTGCAACGGCACGGCATTCGTCAGCGATCCTCGCGGTACGAGTCCATTCTTCGCCGCCTGGCGGTCGCTGGTGTTTGAGCTGCTTGGACAGGCCGGCGCGCAGGCTCTCTATCATTGGTCTTTCAGCGGCGACGCGCAGTATGGCGAGATCGATGCTTCGGGCAACGCCTTTCCCAGCTATTGGGTGGATTATTATCTTTCCCATTGGCTGCCGTCGCCACCGGGCCAGGATATATTGCAGACCACTTCGTCGGGCTGCTGCCTTTGGGTGAGCAACGGCGGCGCTGTTTTAGGACTCGACACACATACGCTAGCTCTCCGCAATGTGGATGGGTCGGTGGTGATCCTGATGTCCAATCACGCGGTGAAAAACTTCCTTAAAGACAATAACGGCTCGGGAGTGGCGCGAACCTTTGCGCTGGACCTTTCGGGGCTGGGGACGTTTGCCTCCGCCACACTAGTCACACTAGACGCGTCGACACCCGCAAGTGGTCCCGCGCTGCAGCAGTTGGTCCCAGCCGCTCAAATGCAGGTGACGCTGACTGGCTACGGGGCGGCCTTGCTGCGTCTGGCAAACACGGCGCCTGCGATCGCGGCCACAGGTGTCGTGAGCGCGGCGAGTTACGCCTCTGGGCCGGTGGCTCCCGGCGAGATCGTATCGTTGTTTGGCGATTCGATCGGTCCCGCGACGCCTATGCCTGGCACGTTGACGAATCCGCGCTTGGTTGCGAATTCTCTAGCGGGCGTGCACGTCTTCTTTGACGGCGTGCCGGCCCCCGTGCTGTATGCCTCGTCGGGACAGGTGAACGCGGTTGTTCCGTTTTCGGTTTCGGGCCAATCCAGCACGCGGGTCCAATCGGAGTATCTGGGTGTCCTCTCCCCGCCGATTACGTTACAGGTAGCGGCTGTGGCGCCCGGCGTCTTCACCTTGAACGGATCAGGAACAGGTTCCGGCGCTATACTCAATGCCGTCGACGGGACGGTTAACTCCGCCGCAAATCCGGTTCATCGCGGCGATTGGGTCAGCATCTTTGCCACGGGCGGGGGCATTACCACGCCCGCCAGCCTGGATGGATTCCTGGGCGCTGCTCCCCTGCCTCAGCCCAACGCAGTGGTGTCGGTCTCGATAGGAGGTCTCCCCTGCCCGCTCAATTATGAAGGAGCTGCGCCTGGGTTAATTTCGGGAGCGCTCCAGATCAACGCTCAAATACCGGCTGGAGTAAGTCCCGGACCAAACGTGCCGGTTCAAGTCATGATTGGGAAGTCAGCCGCACAACGGGATGTTACTTTGGCGGTCGACTAACTCGCGCTGAGTAGGTCAGCCGGCCTCTTAGTGGTCGCCGAAGCTGTAACCAAGCCAGATAGTGCCCCCCGGCACAGCATCGCTGCCAAACTGATCAGTAAAGCCAGGCACATAGTGGAAATCGAACTGCGGGCGAATGAAGATATGTTCGGTCAGGTAGATCTGAACACCGACACCGACATGTATCTGAAAATGGCCCGCGTTGCCGATCGGTTCGACTGCGGTGCTGCATACCGCTGTGCCGACGCAACCGCTCTGCGAAATCGCAAAGCTCGTGCGGGCTCCGCCAATTCCGCCTTGTAATTGAAGCGCTACGCGCTTGGTGCTCAGCGGACTATAAATCCCATTGAAATCATAAAACAGTTGCCGGTATTCGAGTGGGCCATAGTTATCGCGGGCCGGCGTAATATTGAATTCTGCTCCGGCGCCGAAATGCTTATTCAGCATCACATCCCCGCCAAAACCCAGGAAGAAACTGCTCAGGCTTGGCGTGGCTTGACAAAAGGGGTCTCCTGACCCGGGAGTACACACTCCAAAAGCATTCAAGGAGGAAGCGTTGTCGATACCTGAGCCACTTGCAGAATCATGCGCGGTTCCGAAGCCGATATTGAGATCGAATGCGCTTTGCGCGTTAGCGAGTGAGGCGCAGAAAAATGCCATGCCGGCCAGAGGAATACAAACCCATTTATGCGTCACGCGAAAACTCTCCTTCTAGTCCACAATTGGACTTCCACGTTTGCTGATATCGCCCATCCCCAAGGCGGCAAAGCTGTAACCACTTAATAACACATTCGCTGTCTTCGACGCGTTCCATCACTTAGATGTTTCAGAAGTTTGACGTAAAATGCCGCGCCGGTGGACTTATGTCTGCGACGAACGGGTAAAATGCGCCGGTTTGCGATTCCTGATTTCCTCGGATTATGTGTAACCTAGGGCACTCGCGACGCGACGTAGGCAGCGAGGTCGAGCAGCTCCTCGATATCCAGCTTCGCGACCATGGGCGCCATCACGGGACTTTTCCGGGCGCCCTGCCGCATGTCCCATAGCTGACGCATTAAGTAGCTGGTGGTGCGTCCGGCGATTCCCGGCACATTGCCCATCCCTCTCAGGTCCGGTCCGTGACATAAACCACAGGATTTGGTTTTGCCGCCGCCGCTGGTAGCAAGCGCTTCGCCCTTTGCAATACTGCCAACCGGCGCGTAAGCGATGAAGCCGGAGCGAGGGTCGCGGGTTACGTCGGTCCGTTCCGGATTCGCGGCCACCTCGATGATCCGATTTCCGAGCGGAATCGGGTCTGCCCCTGCGACCGCCAGAAATAAACCGTTCACGGTACTTCGAACCGCCGGCGCCGTATCCGCTTCAACCACTTTCACCCAGGGGCGCCATTTCATGGATGCGAAGTAGCCCGCGGCGGCCTGGGCCTCTTCGGCGGTGAGCAATCGAGCGATCTGCGCCATCTCGTTCGTATTAGCCTTGCGCGGATCGGTACTGCGGCGGGCGCCGCTCTGGAAGGCTTTCAATTGTTCGAGGATGTACGGCGCGGGCAATCCAGCCACGCCGCCATTCTCCATCTTGCCCTGCCCATTCGGATAATGACAGAGTGCGCAAGCGCGTACGCCCTCCGCCTGTTTCCCATTCGCAACGATTCTGGGCATAGGCGGATGGTCGTCCGGATACCAGTCGGCTGGGCCAAAGTCGAAATAGATTTCGGCGTGGGTAAATCGGGAGGCGGCTCCAGGCAATTCATGCTTGACGCCGTCTTCTTCGAAGGGCGCGCCCGAATACGCGCAGTCCGGAAATGGCTTGGCTGTTGCCGGGCACGGCGGCGCCACCGGATCGTTTGGTCCAAGCGGTTTGAGATACCCGTAAGCCCAGTCAGGAGCGGGCTGCTGTTGAAACGCGCTCAGCGAATCAGCCGCCGTCAAGCAGAATATCCCGAGGGCCAGGGCACTGGCCAAGCGCTTCATATCTCCTCCGGACGTATCATCTTCGCCTCAATCATACCGGAAGCTTGGCTGCGTTTCAGCACTGCTTCACTCATCGCAAACAAGCCCTATATTGAAAGTGTGACCGGTTTCCGTCTGATCGTCATGGGTGTTTGTGCATTGTCGCTCGGCCGTGCGGGTGAGCCTCAACCAGCAACTTTGGCCGCCTTCGATCGCTACGTCATGCTGGTGGAAGAACAGAACAAAACCAGAGTGGGGCCACACAACTTTCTTTGGATCGATCAGCATCCCGACCAGAAGTCTCGCGCCTGGTTCAGCCAGGATGTCCTTGAGCCTTTGAAGACGCTCGACCACGGCAACGAGATCGCCGTGCCAGACGGTCTGATTCAGGACTGGGTGGGCGCCGTATTCCTGGAAAACGCAACGCTCGAACGTGTTCGGGATGTCATCCTCGGATTCGCGAATTACAAAACTGTTTTCAAGCAGCAAATCGCCGATTCGCGCCTGGTGAAACGCGACGGAGATCACTACGACGCGTTCCTGCGCATTTATAGAAGGCAGGTCGAGGCTGTGGTTCTGAACGCGAATATTTCTTCCGATTACACCCTGGTTGATCCGAATCGAGGATACGTGATTTGCCGGTCCACCCACATTGGCGAAGCTCTCCACAACAAGAAAAGCGCATCGGAGGAAGAACGCTCACCGCAAGATGAGTACGGATATCTTTGGCGGATGAACCTCTACTGGCGCTTGGAGTATGCCGACAACGGCATCTACGCGGAATTGGAATTAATTTCTCTTTCGCACCAGCCGGGGGGACGAATCTCGCGCCTTCTAAACGGTTTTGTCGAGGACTTTCCGCGAGGCTTCGTGGCAGGCTTCATGGACGGCCTGCGGCTGGCGTTTCCAAACACTCGCTGATCAGGTTGCTTTTAGCTTTTCGCCCGCATCGGGCCAAGCGTGCGAGCCGCTCCGGGCGGAGCTATTCTGGAATATCGCTGGAGGTTCGATGAACCGATTGAGTTGGATGGTGGCGCTCGCCTCGCTCGCGGCTTTTCACGCCGCAGCCTGGCAACAGCCGACCGGCAAGGATCTTTCCTGGGCGTTCCAGGTTCCGGACAAAACACCGCCGCCCGGCGCGGGCGAGGCGGGCCCCAAACAAGTCCCAGGCAGCTCCAAGACTTACACTCCCGCGCAGATCGAGGATCTGTTTGCTCCTCCAGATTGGTTCCCCGACGAACATCCCCCGGCTCCGTCCATCGTTGTCGCCGGCAAGAAACCCACCGGTATGGCCTGCGGGTCGTGCCACCTGATGTCCGGGCGTGGGCATCCGGAATCGGCCGACCTGGCCGGTATGGCTCCCGGCTACCTCATCCAACAGATGGCCGATTTCAAAAGCGGCGCACGGCGAGACTCAGCCCCTATGAACGGCATCGCCAAAGCCACCTCCGACGACGATGCGCGGCAGGCCAGCGAGTGGTTCGCGGCGTTTAAGCCCGCGCTCATTTGGACTAAAGTGGTGGAGGCCGGTACGGTGCCCAAGACCTGGGTCAACCGCGGACGCATGCGTTTTGCGTTGCCCGGCGGCGCCACCGAACCGCTTGGGAACCGCATCATCACGGTGCCGCAAGACCCTGAAAGAATCGAGAACCGCGATCCGCATATCGGCTTCATCGCCTACGTCCCGTTTGGAAGCCTAAAGCTGGGCGAAGCGCTCGTCAAGACCGGCGGATCCGGCAAGACCGTTCAGTGCGGGATTTGTCATGGTCCCGACCTGAAGGGTTTAGGGGAAATACCTAGAATCGCCGGGGTGCACCCGATTTACATTGCCCGGCAGCTCTACAACTTCAAGTCCGGCGCCAACGGTGGTGTGCAGGCTGTTCTGATGAAGCAGGTGGTTACACAGTTGAGCGACCAGGATATCATTGCGCTGGCTGCTTACGTCGGCTCGCTGGCTCCCTAGCCAAGACACGCAGGGCGCTGGCTGTACCCTTCGGACCGACTTGCGCATCTAAATCAATTAGCGTCAAGCTGGTAAGGAATCGGTAAGTCCGGGGATGGGACTGAAACTTAGCATCATCGCCTTCGCGGCGGCTGCACTCGCGCTGGCCCAGGACCAAAGCGCGGCGGAGAAGCTGTACGCGCGCACCGAGTATGAGCGCGCATTGGGCTTGCTGCAGGCGTCCGCCGATGTCAGCGCCGCGCACTGGGAATTGATGGGGAAGTGCCATTTAATGCTCGGCAACTCCAAAAAGGCGACCGAATTCTTCCAGAAGGCCGTGGCGCTCGAACCGCAAAACTCGGACTATGTGCTATGGCTCGGCCGCAGTTGGGGCCGCAGGGCCGAGGCAGCCAGCCCATTTGTCGCGCCGCTAAACGCAGCCAAAGCGCGAGACTATTTCGAGAAGGCGCTCGAACTAAATCCGCTGAATCGCGACGCGCTGGGAGACCTGTTCGACTATTATTTGAACGCGCCCGGCTTCATGGGCGGCGGAATCGATAAGGCCGAAGCCCTGGCCCGGCGTATCGAGGCGATTGACCCGCCCGAAGGCCATTTCGTGCTGTCCCAAGTTGCCGGAAAGCGGCAGCAGCGAGACGAGACGGAACGGGAGCTCCGGACCGCAGTTAAACTGGCTCCCGATCAACTCGGTCACGTCATCGCTCTGGCTCGCTTCTTGGCCCGCCAGGCGAGGCTGGTGGAGAGCGACGCCGTGCTGGCCGAAGCAGAGCGGCTCGCGCCCGGCAGTCCTCGAATTCTCTACGCCAAGGCCAGCATCTACATTGAGAATCATCGCAAAGTGGATGAAGCCCGATCCCTGCTGAAGGTTTACCTTGAATCGCAGCTCACGCCGGACGATCCTCCTCGAGAGGCTGCCGAGAAGCTCCTCAAGGCGGCCAGCGGCAGTTGAACGGCGCGTCCGGCCCCTGTGCTACGATCACTATGCACTCGCTTTGATGACAACGGGTCTGGCCGAGACGAGAACGGTTTCCGACCGGCGCAATGAGCTACGCGTTTTCCAATGGATCGTGCTCGTGACACTGCTCAAGCCCTTCAGTAATCTGTTCCTTGCCTGGGGAATGCGCGGCCTGCCTCTGCCCGCCGCTACGCATCCGGTAGCGCTGCTCCAGGCGCTGATTGATCCCCTTGTCGCAATCGGTGTCTGCATGCAGATTGCCTGGCTTTTGATGCGCATGTCGTTGCTAAGCCAAGCGGACCTCAGCTTCATTTTGCCGGTAACCGCCGCCGGATACGTGATCTCGACCTTTCTCGGCAGGGTGGTCTTGCACGAGCAGGTGAGCCTGACCCGTTGGATTGGCGCGATCCTCATTTCCGCCGGGGCCGCCCTGGTTGCTTCCAGTCGGCGTATGACTTCGCAGCCTGCAGGAGCCGGACAATGAAGTGGCTGCTGCTGACCCTGGTGATTTTACCAGCCGTTGTGGGTGATCTCTTACAAAGCCGCGAGATGAAGCTCGCCGCAAACCCGGCTGCTAGCTTACCTGGCGCACTCCGGGTCCTGAGACTGATCGCCGCGCGGCGATACCTGCTACTGTCGATGCTCTGCATGGCGGTGTCTTTTTTCGCCTTTCTTGCGCTCGTGCAAACGGAACCGATCAGCTTCGCGGTTCCGGCGTCGGCAGGCACCTTTGTGCTGGAGACCCTGCTTGCAAGGGTGTGGTTGAAGGAGCGCGCTTCACCCAGGAAAATACTAGGTACACTCGTAGTATTCGGTGGACTGCTGCTGGTAGCTCGTTAACCGGGCCTGGCTCGCAACTGAAAGATGAAAAAGGATGTAACGAGCGGCGGCTGTCGGTCGTCTTGACCAAGAGCGGTACACGGAAGCCACCCGGTGCATACCTCCATGTCCGATCATCGTGCCGGCGAGGCAGGGGATTCCAGAAATGCTATGTGAAGTCGTCAGGAGAAAACTGTGGCTAAAATGCGAATCGCCGTGCTGGGCGGAGACGGTTACTGTGGGTGGGCTACCGCACTCTACCTCTCCAAACTAGGGCACACCGTTGCAATTATCGATAACTTTTGTAGAAGGCAATGGGACCACGAGCTTGGCGTTGAAACTCTAACCCCAATCCGTCTTCTTTCCGAGCGCCTCCGTATTTGGCAGGATCTTACGGGGCACTTAATTGAATCCTACGTCGGCGACGTCACCGATTATGAGTTTTTATCGTCGGTGATTCGCGAGTTCGAGCCGGACACGGTGGTTCACTTTGCTGAGCAGCGTTCCGCCCCGTACTCGATGATCGACCGCAAACATGCGGTCTTTACCCAAGTCAACAATGTTACGGGAACGCTGAACCTCTTGTTTGCCCTGCGCGAGTTTCGGCCGGAGTGTCATTTGGTGAAGCTCGGCACCATGGGCGAATACGGAACCCCCAACATCGATATCGAAGAAGGCTACATCACCATCGAGCACAATGGCCGCAAGGACGTGCTGCCATACCCCAAACAGCCGCCCTCCTTCTATCACCTCTCCAAAGTGCACGACAGCCATAACATCATGTTCGCCTGCAAGATCTGGGGCCTGCGCGCCACCGACCTGAATCAGGGCGTGGTGTACGGGACCATCACCGACGAAGTTACGCTCGATGAAGGCCTGATCAATCGCTTCGATTACGATGAGGTTTTCGGCACAGTGCTGAATCGCTTTTGCGTTCAGGCAGCGCTCGGTCATCCGCTAACCGTGTATGGCCGGGGCGGACAGACCCGCGGCTTTCTGGACATTCGCGACACTGTGCGCTGCATCGAGATTGCCGCCCTCAATCCCGCGGCTCCGGGCGAATGCCGGGTTTTCAATCAATTCACAGAGCAGTTCTCGGTGCTCCAATTGGCGGAAATGGTGCGCGCGGCCGGCCGCAACGTGGGCCTCGACGTCGAGATCACGCACTTACCTGACCCGCGAGTCGAGGCTGAGAGTCACTATTACAATGCGAAGCATTCCAAGCTGGTCGACCTTGGACTGAAGCCGCATGCGTTATCCGACTCGCTGCTCGATTCGATGATGAACGTCGCTTTACGGTATCGCGACCGTGTCGACACTTCCGCGTTCCTGCCTCAGGTGGATTGGCGCGTGGCATCCAATCGGCGTCAGCGCCTAAGTCAGGCGACGATGGCTTCCGCTTGAAATCCAGCCGGCCGGAAAAGCGCGGTACTCAGTTGCTGAGTTAGTCAGTAACGGCGACTAACTTGCCGTTTCGAATATAGTATTGGCCATCGCGCCATCGGATACTGCTTCGAGTGAAGCTGGTTAGCCACAGCAGAAAGGCGGCCGCATCCCACACCGGGATCAGCGGTATTTTTCGCCATACGCCCGGCTGCTTGAGCCCGTGCATTGCGATCACCCAAGTGATGGCCGTTCGCAATCCGAGATAAGAACCCAAATAGGCGGAGATGACTGCGGCACTCGGATGGACCGCAATTGCCAGCGCGCTCCAAAACAGGCCCTGCGTAAACAGCAGGCCGAAATGTCCCGCCGGCCGCATGTGGCGCATCACCACCATCCAGCGCAAACGCTTCTGCAGCAGATCGCTAAAGGACGACGCGCCGGAAACGGTTTGCACGGTGTACGGTAGGAGTTGAACTTCGTGGCCTTGCTCGGCAATCAACCGGCCCACCAGTAAGTCGTCCCCAGGCCGGTTCTGCAAACTCTCGTAGCCACCGAATTGGGCTAAATTGGTGCGCGTCGTGACGATCGTCTTACCGATCGCGAATTTCACGCCATCCAACTGCCGCGCGACCAGCAGGCCCGCATAGAAGTCCGACAGCATGCCGATGCTGTGCAGATTCTCGGCAAAGGTCATATCTTCGATTGACGAGTAGAAGCACGTGACCGCGCCCACGTTCGCATGACGCATTGGAGCGACCACGGTACGAAGATAGTCGGGACCTACCCGGACATCACTATCGTTGATGACCAGCACTTCGTGACTCGCCTCATTCACCAGCTGCGCCAGCTTGGCAACTTTGTCGTTGGAAGCCCCGCCACCCGAACGGTAGATGATCCGGATGCGGCGGCCGGGAAAATCCCGAATCAGCTTTTTTAGTATCGGAACAACGGCGTCGCCAGGCGATCCGGCGCAGAAAAGTAATTCATAGTCGGGATAATCCTGGGTGCAAAAACTCGCGAAATTTTCGTAAGCGCCGGGGTCCAGTCCGCGAATCGGCTTCAGATTACTTACTGGAGGCGTGTAATCTTGAGGCTCAATCTTAGTGTCGCGAAAGTAACGCCAGGAGCTGTAGATCGCCAGCAGATAGTAAATGAAAGGGAAGGTGGCCACGAACAAAATCAGATACGAAAGGATGGCCAATAAACGGAGTATAGCCTAATGGCGCATCGGCCGGAAACCTTAAGCTGCCGTGAGCCGTCGATAGATTTTCGTAACCTGTTAAAATTCATGTTATTGTAGCGGAGCGCCCGACCGCGTTGTACGGGTGTAAGGCTCTTTGCGAACAAAGGACGAAAACCAGCTTGTGCGGCATAGCCGGATTCACCCATAAGAACTGGATACCGGACCGCTCCCGTATTCTGAGCGCCGTAAATTGCCTGGCGCACCGCGGCCCCGACCATCGCGCGGTTTTTGAGACGCGGGCCGTCTCGCTAGGCGCGGCGCGACTGAAAATCATCGATATTGAAGCGGGCGACCAGCCTATGTCCACTGAGGACGGCCGCCTGACAATCGCCTTCAATGGCGAAATTTATAATCATGCTGAGCTGCGCCAGGAGCTCGAAGGTCTCGGCCACCGGTTTTATTCCCGCGCCGACACCGAGGTTTTCCTCCACGCGTTCATCGAGTGGGACACCGATTGCTTCCATCGGCTCCGGGGCATGTTCGCGGCCGCGATTTCGTCCGAGCCCGACCGGCGGCTGGTTTTGGTCCGCGATCGCTTAGGTATCAAACCTCTTTATTTCGCCCGGCGCGGCGAGGACCTGTACTTCGGCTCGGAGCTGAAAACCATCTTCGTTCATCCCGAGATTGAACGCCGGCTTGATCCGGCCGCGCTCGATTGCTACCTGAGCCTGAATTACGTCCCGTGCCCGTGGACGCTTATCGAGGGCGTGGAGAAGCTGCCTCCCGGCCGTTGGCTCGAATGGCGAGATGGAAAAGTGCAGTCGGAGACCTACTGGCAGCTCCCCGTTCCCGAGCCCCATCCGATGGATATCGAGGAGGCGAAGGAGCGTCTGGATGCGCTGCTCCAAGCCTCCGTCCGCGAGCATCTGATCGCGGATGTGCCACTGGGCCTGTGGCTGAGCGGCGGGATCGATTCGGCCACTATTCTGCACTACGCCGCGCATGCTTCCCGTCAGCCGCTCAATACCTTTTCGGTGACCTTTCAAGGGCGGAGCTTCGACGAATCCGGCTACTTGCGGCCGCTGGTGGCGCAGTACGGCACAAACCACGAGGAGTTGGATCTGAACCCCGGGCTGGCCTTGCGGGAAGCCATCGAGAACTTCGCCGGCTACGCCGATGAACCGAACGCGGACGCGGGCGCGCTGCCGGTCTGGTTTCTTTCGAAGATGACTGCGCGCACGGCGACTGTCGCGCTGAGCGGCGAGGGCGCGGACGAATTGTTCGGCGGCTATCTCACTTACCGGGCCAATGATTTGGCGCGCATGGTTCGCCATCTGCCCTCCCCAATCCTGGGCGCCATCGCGGGGGCTCTTCGAGCCTGGCCCGTCTCCGATGAAAAGATCAGCCTCGAATATAAACTGAAGCGCTTCTTGGAAGGCTGCCGGATGAGCCCCGAGCGGGCTCACGTCTATTGGAACGGAACATTCTCTGACGCCGAGAAGTATGCGCTGATGAAGCAGACGCTGCCGCACGCTCTGGATCAAATACTCACGCCGCTGGCGCGTTTGGGCGATAACATGGGAGCCTATTTGTGGTTCGATCAAAAATATTATCTGCCGGACGACATCCTGGCCAAAGTGGATCGCATCAGCATGGCTCATTCGATTGAAGTGCGGCCGCCCTTCCTCGATCACCGCATCGCAGAGTTCGCAGCCACGCTTCCGAGCCTCTTCAAGATCGATGGATCGAACCAGAAGGTCCTGTTGCGACATCTCATGAAGGACCGGCTGCCAACCACGATTCTGCGGCGCAAAAAGATCGGTTTCGATATTCCAGCGCATGAATGGCTGCGCGGTCCGCTCCGCGAATTGCTTCTGGACACTCTGGCCTGGGGAGCGTCCGAACAGAGCGAGCTGTTTGAACCGGTCGAGCTGCAGTCTTATGTGGATGCGCATCTGTCGCGCCGCGCTAACTATGGATATCATTTGTGGGGTATCGTAATCCTGTTCCTTTGGATGAAAAGATGGAATATTCAGGCGGCTCCGGCCAGCACGCCGGCCCGGACTTTGGCCGCCACGCCCTCCTGATCGTATTGTGTTTTGCGGCGGCCGTATATATTGGCTGCCTGATCTCTCCCCCGTCGCTCATGGATGACGTGGACGCCGTGCAAGCCCAAATCGCACGGAACATGCTGGCATCCGGAGATTGGGTGACCGCGCGGCTGGATGGCGTCGCCTATCTGGAGAAAGCCCCGCTCATCTACTGGGCGATCGCCGCTTCCTATAAGTTGCTCGGAGTGCACGATTGGGTGGCGCGGCTGCCGGTGGCGCTGTCGGCCATTGCGTTGTGCCTGGTAACCGCGCTTTTTGGCGCATGGGCGTTCGGCCGGCGCGCGGGATGCTACGCGGGCCTGTGCCTGGCCACCTGCGTCGGAATTTTCCTGTTCACGCGCATTCAGATTCCCGACGTGATGCTGACGGCCACCACCGCGCTCGCGATGTGGGCGTTCCTCCGCGCATTGGATCCCGACGAGCGAAGGCCGCGCCTGTGGGCGTTCCTCATGGCGGCATGCCTCGGCGTCGGACTGTTGTTGAAAAGTCTGATCGGCGTTCTGTTCCCAGTGGCGGCCGCTCTCATTTATCTAGTCCTCACCCATCAGTTATGGTCGAAGCGAGTCTGGCAGCGCCTCGATCCGTTCAGTGGCGCGCTGGTGGTGCTGCTCATCGCAGTGCCGTGGCATGTTCTTGCGGCGGTCCGCAATCCGCCGGTGTTCGACTTTTCGATGCACAGCGCAGCCGGCGAGTATCACGGCTTCTTGTGGTTCTTCTTCATCAACGAGCAACTACTGCGCTTCTTGAATCTGCGCTATCCCCGCGACTACAACACCGTCCCGCGCTTGTATTTCTGGCTGTTTCACCTGCTGTGGCTGTTTCCGTGGAGCGTCTACTTGCCCGCGGTGCTGAAGCTTTCTTATAAGCCGGTGGACCGCGCCGGTCAGACTCGTCTTCTCGCGCTCTGCTGGACCGGATTCGTGCTGATATTCTTCACGTTTTCGACCACGCAGGAATACTATTCCATGCCTTGCTATCCGGCGCTGGCGCTGCTGCTCGGTTCGGCCATGGCGGCAGGGGGCATCTGGATCCGGCGTGGGAATCGCCTGCTTTGCGGCCTCGCGCTCTGCCTGGCTTTGATTTGTATCTCGCTTGCGGTGGCGGTCTGGAATTACCCGACGCCGAGGGACATCTCCGCAGCTCTCGAGTCGCGCCCCGGGAGCTACACGCTCTCGCTCGATCACATGAAGGACCTGACGCTGCGCTCGTTCGCCTATTTGCGAACGCCGCTCCTGGTCGCCGGGATCGCGTTTCTGGTGGGCGCCGTTGGACTCTTCCGTGCGAAACTGAATCGCGCTTTTTTCGCTGCCGCGCTCATGATGGTGCTGTTCTTCCATGCTGCGCGGCTGGCCTTAGTGGTGTTCGATCCCTACCTCTCGTCCCGGCCTCTGGCGAACGCTTTGCTGGCGGTGCCGCAAGGCGACTTAGTGGTGGATCACCACTATTACACTTACTCGTCGGTTTTCTTTTACACCAATCGCACGGCGTGGCTGCTGAATGGCCGGTTCAACAATTTGGTCTATGGGTCGTACGCGCCCGGCGCTCCGGACGTATTTATGGATGACCAGCGGTTTCATGACCGCTGGCTGAAGCCGGAACGCTGTTACCTGGTGGTGGCGAACACGGCTGTAGATAGATTGCAGAAGCTAGTGGGGCAGGAGAATCTGCGCATGGTCCTGACCAGCGGTGGAAAAGCCTTGCTGACGAATCAGCCGCTGGAATTGGCTAGAAAAGAACTAGGTGAAGAAAAATGAAGTCGTGGGTAAACCCGCGACGAACAGCTTGCGTCTAAAGAACGAACCGCGTCTGCTGTCGTAATGTCTCTGAAAGAGGTGAACCATGTCTTTTCGAAGATTCTTATTAATTTTCGCTGCAGCCGTGTGCTGTGCGCTGCCCGTGTGTGCTCAGCCGACAACCCCCCCGGCCAGCTTCACGAGCAACTATGTCTTTCCACCCTTCGGTCTGGGCAGTACCGAGACCGCTTCCATCACAGTGGTGAATAGAGCTACCGCGCCGGTACCCAGCAACAGTACGAGCACTCCGGCAGCCCCATCTTGCGCGGGAACGATCTCGTTTTCGAACACGAATGGCACTATTGGAACTCCGGCATCCTTCACCTTGGGGTCGGAGCAACTCAAGACCGTCACCCTGCCATTTACCGCCGCCGAACTGACGGGCATTCGCGGTGAGATTCAAGCAACGGTTGCGCTCACCATATCCACATCCATGCGCACTCCGTGCTCGCTCGTGATTTCACTGGAGACATACGATTCAGTCACGGGCGCTACGCACCTGCTGCTGAGCAATCCGCTGGCGGCCGTCGGCCCGATTCTTCCGGTCGCCGCGGTTCCGCGCTAAGGAACGGCCGCGCGCGTAGAGCGAGTTGCCGGATCGTTGAGCGGCAAATCCACCGTGATAGGATTGTGATCCGATATCCGGTCCGGTATGGCGTGGTTAAGCTCCCGAAGCGTTCTTCCGTCATAGCAACTGAACGCGGGGTACTCGCGCGAATCCCCTTTCGTCAGATGAGCGGGCCGCACAAATATCCAATCCAGTTTGTATTGACCGATTGGGCCGAATCGCCGAGCCAGCTCCTCGGTCGCCACGAAGCCTTTTTCAGACCGCTCGTTGGAATTAGCGAGTTTCCCGCCGCGGTCGTTGTAAGAGTGCTCGCGATCGCCGCGAAAATCGAACATAGCGCCGTCATCGAAACGGAAGTGTTCCAGCGTGTCAAAGAATTTGGCTTCGCCGTTCTCGCCAACCAGGGGGATGCTGGCGCGCGTGGGATCGTCTATCTTGCGAGTGAACCCAACCAGCCCGAATGAAAGATCGTAGGCCCACCCGAACGGAGTCGCGTACTTGAGCGCGCTGGTGGCCCCCTGCTCGGCCCACCATTTGCCGCTCCCGAAGCGCTGTTTGAGCGCGCGCGTCACGCTGATCGGAACGCCCGTGTGCGTGGATGTGTTCATATCACCGGCGATGATCACAGGATGATCGATCTTCTCGATTTTGTCGAGTATCTCTTGGAGCTGCTCGTGCCGGATCTTCGGCGACGCCACGTCTTCCAAATGGGTCGCTACCACGGTTACTTTTCCCGTGGGAAGCTCCGGGTCCGTGATATCGGCCAGCAGCGTCATACGCCCACCCCGGCGAACTTGGCGTACTAACTGCTCCTTGAACACAGCGATGCTCAGTTTGCCCTCGGTTTTAGCGGCTATCGAATTCTTTTTTTCGTCTTTGTACCAATCGTGGCCCTGGATCAGCAACGGAATCAGCCGCACGTTCTCTAACCGGTACCGGCTCAAAATAGCTGTCCCGTGCATGCCATGATACCGGGCGGGATCGGGTTTCATCACCTCGCGGACGTGCGCGAGCATGGCCTCGCGGTCATCGTGCGGTACGGCGTAGGCCTCCTCCACTTCACGCACAACCACTTGCTGGTCGATGCCCATGGTAATCGGGTCTACCTCGACAAACTCGACTCCGTAGGCGTAATTCATGTTGAGCGCATGGGCCAGCTCGTCGGCCACATTGCGGAAGAGCGTGCGGTTTACGCCCCAGTCCACCTCGTTTAGGACCAGCAAATCCGCCTGCTGGAGAAGTGCAATCTCTTCGCGAATTTTGGCGCGCTCCTCCTCGCCGGCCTTGGATTCTTTGTCCTCCATCAAGGCGTTAAATTGACGCGGGTCGCTGAACGCAAACCGGACTGCATCGAACTCGAGCCCTCTCTCAATGTTCCACTGAGCCACGCGCAGAATCTTCCCGATTTGCGGCTGCTCCGGCTTTAAGGGCGTAACGCCCGATTCAGACGCGAAATTCCGCACGAACGGCGTGGTCAGCAGTTTATTTAACTTTTCCTGCAAAGGCGCGGGAGGGTTTTCGTCCTGGTAGAGCTGGATGATTTCGTCATAGGTCAGCAGCTCCGGATCGGCGGGCTGGCTGGAAATCTCCGCTGAACAAAGCAACGGCAAGGCCAAAAACGTGACATACTTTCGCCGCATCCAGGAGCACCCCCGAAGTCTCGCGCTTCAAAGTGAAGGCAATTTCCCTTCCAGGACCTAAGTTATTGGTTTAAATGACCGAAGAGAAAATGGCCCGGCTGCCGCGGGTCGAAAAAATTCAGGTTCCCCACCTCCATCGTGAAAAGCTGACGGCCCGAAGATACGACGCATCGACGGTGTGGCGCCCCGCGATACTCGTCAGGAACTGTTGCGCGCCGCGCGCCAACGCCGCCCTAGCGCGGGAATGATCGCGCCGCCGATGTTTGCCAGATTCGCGTCGGGGAACGGAGGCCGTTCGGAACGAGGATGAATTGAGCGAATCAGTGAGCCGGCAAAGCGCGTCAGCGCCCACAGCTTTTCGCGAAGTGAATAGCGTGGCTCGCGCCCATTGGCGCGCAGCACCAGCACCGTCACGTCGTCCTCCGACAGATTTTCCGGATAGCGCTGGGCGATTTCCGCCAGCAGCGTTTCGATCAGTTTTTCCGGTTTCACTTCCCCCAGCAGGCGCGTGATTCTGAGCAATCCATCTTCGCCGAGCATCTCGCCATCGGCATCGCGCGATTCAATCAGCGCATCCGTGTAGCCGAGCAGGCAATCGCCCGGTTCCAGTTCAACGTCGAGCTGCTCGTATTCGGTGATGTCAAAGAAGCCGAGCGGCAGGTTGTGAAGCCCGGCCAGGGCGCCTGGCCCCTGGCTGCCCAGAAAATCCCATTGGCGTTGCGCGGCCCGGTACAGAAGAGGCCGCGGATGACCTGCGTTGCAGATCGTCAAACGGCGCGTCGGCGCAAAAAACGTGGTGACGATCGCGGTTGCATACGCGCCTTCTCGCGAGAGCGCCCCGAACTGCTGATTGAGCAGCCTCACAAATTCGGTCTGATCCAAACGATTAACGAACCGGCGCATCAGCGTCCGTAGGTCCGCGGCAGTGGAAGCGACGGCGTTGCCATGCCCCGCCACATCCGCCAGCAACAGACGGCTGATCCGGCCGGTGGCGCAACTGGAGGCATAATAAACATCGCCCCCGGCGCGCGCCTCGCCGAACGGTTTGCTGTAGACCCAAGTGTTCAGACCGCCGAACTCGACGCCGCGCGCGGTGAGCTGGCTGCCACCCCAAACCTCCATGCACTGCATATGTTGCTCGGGCCGATCGCTCACAGCGGCATTATACCTGGAATGGGAAAGGGTTCTATAAAGAACTCGCCCGCACGACGGAGCGTGGCGCGCGAAGGCCAGTGTCAACCTCCCGATCTGGCGGGCAGCGCCGGCCCTGTGCGGGCTATTGCGTCGAGGTGGTTTGGCGAAACTCCGCCTGCCACTTAGCGCGCAACGCGGCGCGGGGAACTTGCTGTCCGCGGAGGTAGACCTTATTGATCCGTCGCGTGTTGGAAATGCTCTCCAGCGGATTCGCGTCCAGGACGATGAAATCGGCGCTTCTGCCACTCGCAACTAAACCGGTGTTCAGGTGCGCAGTTTTGGCCGCGTCACTGGTGGCCGCGACAATCACCTCGGCCGGCGACATGCCCATCGCAACCAGGCCTTCCAGGTCCATGTGCGTCGAATAGCCGATGAAGAATCGCGTCTGGCCGGTGTCGGTTCCCATCACGACCCGCATACCCGCGGCTCGAAGCTTCATGGCATTGCGCGCCAGCAAGTCGAAGATCTTTCTCGCGCGCTGGATGTCGGCCGGCTTCATGTTCTTCAGAGGAGCGCCCCAATACTCGTCGATCTGTTGCGCCGAATAAGTATCGTGCAGCAGCGGATCGTCGAGCCAGGCGGGGTGCTGGCCGCCATGAGTGCTACCCCAGGGCTCGGCCAGAGCCGGTGTCATCCAGATGTTGGGCCGGTCGCCCTTGGCGATGCGCTCCTTCACGATCGCGATCAATTCGTCGTCCACTTCGTCTTTGCCGCGCACTGGTACGTGAAGCCATCCCTCGACGCCCGCTCGCATGAGCTCTTTCGCGTCCGCTAATGTGACGTTATGCGCTGCGACGGGAACGTTGAACTTGTGCGCTTCTTCGATGATGGCTCGATAGACCGGCGGCGTGAGCTTCGGTTTTGTGCCGCCCCGGTCATCCACCCAGATCTTGATGAACTCGGGCTTCATGCGGACGTAGTCGTCGACCGCCGCTCGCGCTTCGTCCGGCTTCGCTACCGGGTACGGGACGTCCGACCGCGAGGGATGTCCTTGCGGTCCCGCGCCCGGCCAGGCGATTCCTGGGCCAGCGGTGCGAAAAAGCGCGGCATTCGGAATGATCTCTTCGCGCACGCGCAAAGGCACGTCGCCCCAATTGGTCCGGCCGCCTTTCAGATCCGAGCGATCGACCAGGTCGGCGATACTGACCACCGCTCCGACTCCGTTATAGGCGAGCCGTTCCAGATGGTCAATGAGATTCTCGCGCGTGTAAGTCTCCTTCGACATGGTTCCCTGCGGAACGTTTTGGAAACCGATGTGGCCGTGCAGGTCGACCATGGCGGGCATCACGGTCTTGCCGGTCAGATCGACTCGCGTGGCGCCGGCTGGAATCTGCACGTCGTCCTGGCGGCCGACCAGGGTGAACTTATCGTTCTGGACGACAAACGCTGAGTTATCGATGGGCGCGCTGCCATCGCCGGTAATCAGCCGCGCTCCCTGGAACACGGTGACTGCGGACTCGCCACCGGACTGGCTGCCAACCTTGGACGAACAACCTGCCAAAGCCAGCAGAGACACAAAAGCGAAGAGGCGCGCGCGGCGCCCCTTCTGTTTCAGATTAGCGTGAACTTCGAGCAATGCGGCTACTTCGTGGTCGGCCCGGGCCCGGTCAGACTTCGAATTCGCTTATCGAACTGATCCACTTCGTCGGCCGGAGCGCAGATGTCTTCCATCATGCCCGCCCATCCGTCCACGGTCTTGATGTCGTCCTTGCTGATCAAGTGGAAGCGCTTGGTTTGGCCAACGAACGGCTTGGTGTAAACCTTGGGATCATTGACGGTCCAGTTGAGCTCGATGGTGTTGTAGTTGATCCGGTGGTAGCGCTCCTCGAAGCGCGCATCAACACTATGTGGGTAGCCAAAGTGATCCAGCCAAGTGCGGTCGTCTTCGCCAGTCGTAATCACCACCAGCGTGTCGCCTTCCCAATGCGCCGTCGAATAGCCCCACCAGCGTGGCTGGTCGGGATCGTCGATCACCTTCCGGCCGTCGGTCCAGATGGTACGGATGCCGTAGCCCCATTCGAAGTGCTGGTAGATTCTATCGGGCAATTGGATGAACTCGATCGGATCGGGGTAAATCAGCGCGCGTGTGATTCCCATCGGATTGCAATATTGGTAGGGATCAGTTCCATTAGCGGGCGATACGGCCCGGCGCCGTCCAATGTCCTCTTCCGGGTGCGCGGCGGCATCGGGAGTTCCCAAGGTGCGGCCATAAGAAGGCTTAATGGCATCGAACATCATCTTGCCGAACGGGGTAAGCGGAGGGACGACTTGGCCGAAGCCGCGGTCGCCGCAATCGGGGCAGGTGCCGCCACCGCCATAGCCCTTCGGACTGGAGTTGCGCGTCCAGATTCCAGCCAGATTGTGTGGATCGTAGGGCTTGTCGGAGGGCTGTTCTCTAGGGAGCAGCTGTCCGCGTCCACCACCTCGCCCTTGGGCGAACATTTGGGATGAGAAAGCCAGTGCGCCTGCGAGTAACACCGTGCCGTAGATCAGATTTTTCATAATGCAGACCTTTCCGCCAGAGCCGCCGTCAAGGCCATCTCTGGAGCTACAGTTATCACGCCCGGTTTCCGAACGAACTGCTGCTGATGGGGGAGTCTATCATTCGGCGATTCGGAAAGTCAAGGCGAGGTAGGGATAGCGGATACGTCCGCGAAAATTCACCCACCCCCCCTCGCGCTTTCGCATGCTGTTCGCCCGCTACCAAGCCGCGTGTGGGGTTCCGGAAGCGTGCGGGGAAAACGTACCACTTAGAGGCGTTGAAGCTGGCTGGTTGCAGTACCGGAAGGCGGAGGCAGACAGGCTGGAGTGCCGGTCAGATCGTCGAATCTGATTTTCGAATAAATTGGCTATTTGCTGGTTTTTGTTTCTTGAATCTTCTCTATTGCCAGCTTCTCTGCAGTTGCCAAAGCATCGGCCTCCGGCACTTTCACATCCGGCTCTACTCCGGTTCCCTCCCAGTTCGTCTTCATCACAGGATCGAGCGCGTTTGCGAACGGCACGCCGACCATGAAGTAGTCGGCAACTATGTGCCCTGATACCAGGTGCGCTCCGCCGCCGGTCGTCTCACCAACGATCATGGCCCGCCTCTGATTCTTCAGTTCAAACGCGAACGCCTCGGCGCCGGAGAAGGTCCGCTTCGACGTCAACACAAACACCGGCTGTTTCGTTAGCCTCGGTCCAGGCAAGTACGACAGCGTCCAGTTCTGAGTCGTCGAGTCCTCTTTGCGGTTATATATATCGATCAGGTGCGTCGGTTTATCGAAGAAGTAGCTCGCAATCAGCGTGACCATTGCCGATTGGCCGCCACCATTCTGCCGCAGATCGAAGATGATCGCATCAGTGTGCGTTACAAAGCCCATTGTCGCAACGACGGTGGGACCACAGAATGAAGCGTCCATAAACCCATCGAACTTTACGTAGCCGATGTTATTCGGCAGAATCTCAACCTTATCGAACGCGCAATTGCTGTGTTCCATCCGTTGGTGAAATCGTGCCTCGTCTTCTGGGGTAGGCTCGTCTTTTGGGCTGAAGTCCACGCGCAGATGCCTGTCATGGCTCACATCCTGCCGGACGTATCTTCGTATCCTGATCCGTAAGCGAATGCGCTCAGGGAGAATCAGTTTCGACGAGCGCCCAACTCCGACATGAATCGCCAAAGGAAGCAGGCGAGCAGCCCGGCCGCCCATGCGATGCCAAAAAGTCCTATTTGTCTCTCCGGGAGCCATTCATTCCTGACTAATTGGTCTGCATACAGCGCGGTCAAGACCCCAAATACGATTCCGAAAAATGACCCGGTTTTTCTCAGCTTGGAAGGTGATTCAATTTCCTTGTTTTGCCCTCGATTCCCATCAAGCATTCTGCCGACCAAGTACCAGAAAATCATGATGCCAACAAAAAAAACCAATGTCCTTTGGGTAGATTGCAAAGTAGGTGTATTCCGTGTTGCGACTGTATATCAGAGGATCGTAGTCGTTCCTGAATGGGTAGTCGAGTACCAAGGCAGGGAAGTTGACCCCTTGTGAAATTCTCCCAGCCAGCGCAGGGCTGTGTTGGCTAAAGTATTCCAGCGTGCCCGCCCCGGGATGTCGGTAGAGTTCCATGCGGTACTCGTGCGGATCGTACACGTGGCAGGCCAACGCGAAACTTAATAGCACAGCAGGCAGAAGCCACTTCCAGGTGGTCCGCTTCATTGAGACCTCATGCATTGGTTAGATCGAGCGCCCCCGGGCGCAGAGAATAAAGTCGCGGCCATAAAAGAAGGTAACTAGGAAACACCATCCGAGGAGAAGACAGGCGATGGCGAGCGACGCAGTTTGGTGGAACCAGAGTGGGCCGTAGCAGCCTTGCGCGTGCATGTTCGAGGGCCAGTATCGGACGGCATCGCGCATGGCACTGGCGCCTAACAATCCGGGGATTAAACTCAACACGACGAGGACGGCGTCGACGGCGAATCGAACAGGAGGCCACGTAAACATCAGGATTGCGCGTCGTTCACGCAAGGCATCGAGGTTTCGAGCGACGAAGTACCAAAAGAGGCCGATTGCGGCGATGAATAGCGCGTTGCTCAAGTAATACGCGAAGATCACACTACTCGATCGATATAGCAGTTCTTCCCAGATGGAGCGTGGTACTGCGAGGGGAGCGTTGAGGGAGATGAGGACGGAAAAGACAGGGCTAGGGCCAGGCGCGTCACAATGGTGGGGCTGGTGGAAGGCCGCGATTTGGATGATGTTATCCCAGCGGAGCAACATCCAGGCGAGTAGCATCTGCAAAGCGGGAAGAGCGTACCTAATCTTCATCGAGTTTCAAGGTCCCGGGGACGAAACCGCGTCCTATCGGCAGATATCCATTCTTATGGACACCGCACGACGCCGGAAGTTCCCGGGACCGGTTTGGCTGCGAGGCATCAGCTTTTTCGCGAAGCCGCTTCAAACATGCCAGACAGGTCACTCGGCCCGGATCGGTAGTCAGATTTGGGCTACCATCCTCGAACTTCGTCTTACGGCAGAAAGTCCCCCAAGGATAAGCTTTGCTTTTGCGAAGATTCCCGCGCAGGTGTACTGCGTGGACATCAAACGGTTCATACAGCATGGGCGACATCGCCGCCGTGCGAGTTGTTGCAGGACGTTTTCGGTACATTTACAGTCTCTCTTTCTGGCCAACAGCGCAGAGCACCCCGTTGAACGGCGGCTCTCATCTTTTTTGCCGTGGATTTTCTTATACGTTGACCGGCGTCGAACTACCTTAACCGTTTCCGGTGACTCCTGATTCCCTTGCCAAGGCGCCAATCGATACCAGGCATGCGTCACGTTGGAGTTCCGGTTCCATCGTGCACATTTACATATGTCCGCCTCGGAGCCGCTGGATGGCACGATACCGGCGCGCAAGCTGCCCTATTCTTGTCGCAGCCCAGTCACCACTTTCGCGAGCGTGGAAATTTTCACCTTCTTCCCTTTGAGGATTGCGCGAATTGTGTTTCGGTCAAGTCCTGTTTCTCTGGTTGTCTTTCGCAATCCATGCGCGCTGATCTCTGTCATTAAATCTTGGTTAGCAGCCACGCGTCCGCCGTCATAGTGAATACACGCATCATCGACGTTCTCGATAAAATCGTCTTTGCCCTGTTCAAATCGCGAAACTTCTTTTCCAATGCAATGCTGTAGGCCGCCTTGGATCGTCATCCGGCGCAGCAAGCCGCGCGTATGCGCCTCGCATTTCTCTCCATCCGGCCCGAGCGATTTGGTTTCAGGGTGTTGGATATAGCCGCACAAAATATCGCCCAAGGTGATGATGTCCGCTCGCGAGAGTTCGTCCAGACTATATGTCTTTCCGTCACGCGTGTTGACACATACCAAATGCGCCCACTTCTGCCGATTTTTGTTAAATGGCGTGAGCAGCGTGAGTTTTAGCTTGTCCCGCGTTCGGGGATGCAAAACGAATCCGAACGGACTAGCTTTGCCCTTCATTTGTTCCAGATAGTGAGGCGTAGACATTCTCATTTTCAGCAAGGCCGGTAAGGTGATCCATGACGGCTGTCCATTGATATCGCTGCCGGTTTCAGCGTTTACAGCGCGCCCTGCAACCATCAGAACGTTCGAGTGTGGCTCCGTGATCTGCTCGAATTCGAGCGCCAGAAGAAAACGCCACAATTCCCACCACCATTTCGGCAGGCCGTTCTCTCGATCCTCGCTTGGGGCAAAAAAGATCAGACCGTGAGCTTTGGGATCAACAATCGTGACGCAGTTGCGATGGCTGCAACATCGTTGGCCACATCTCGTTGTATAGAGGGCATAGCGTTTAGTCGCTATCGACAATCCGAAAAGCTGTCGTTGAGCGCCGCTTTTATCATAGTTTTCATCCGTGAGCCGCAAAAGATGCGGCACGATTTCGCGATTGTACGGGGACAGAGAATCGAATCGGCTCCTAATCCGCTCGACTTCGTTCCAAGAAAGTGCCTTGACCGAGGGAGCGCCATCAGGCATCTCGACTGATCCGCCATCTTTGCTCGCGACGATGATTAGCGCATCCGTGTCACAGCACGTGTATGTTCCCCCAGCATCCCGAACGCAACGCTCGATCATTGCGAGAAGCAAGCGTCCACCCGATGTAATCAACGCGCCTAGCAGAGGAAAGTAAAAGCTGCCAGGCTGCTCGATGGTGTCTGGGGCAGGCTGGTCGAATATATGCTCGCCGGAATGGACTGTGATTTTGGTCCGTTTGCGCGCATTAAGTTTTGCTGGATTCAGTTCGAGATAACTTCCATAAGACGTGCTGTTGGCTAAAATTTTTAGAAAATACTGCAACCGGTCATCGACCTTGTTCTGTTTCCGGTATTCGATGACGCGGGTGAAGAAATCTTCTTTTCTCGGGTCAACCGAAATTGCACTACGCAGTTTGACGGGCTGGAGGCCACGCTGCTTTCCGAGTGGAACGATCTGGAAAGCTTCTTGAACTACCGGAATATGGCCCTCGCCTAATAGGATGCTGGCAATTAGATCAGGCCCGGCAATCCACATTGGCTGTTTCCAATGCAGTTCGTTTAAGCCGATATTGCAGGTTCCCGACTTGCTGTCATACACGGAGCGGACCGGTAGAACGTCGCCCTCGGGTACGATTCGTGCGTAGAAATTGAGCTGCTTCCAAAACGCGGGCCGGAACAAGTCGTCCAAAGTGACGTTTCTCAGCAGCGCCCGCACATCATCCGTTACATCATCTGTCGTTAGCCGCTTAGCCGTCAGTACTCCCCATATACCCAACAACGCGTCAACGCTCGGGTATTCACTCGTCAGGTCAACTGGTACCACGGGGACTGGCCAGCGCCGAATACGGCATTCCGCCCGCCCACCAAAATAGGCCGCCATTGCGATTCCATGAATCTCGGGCGGAAGGTTCTTAAACTTTCGCATGGGCTCCATGATTCGCATTGCGCGGAGATATGCTTTACCGATTGACGCGGGACTGAAGGCTCGATCCGGCCGGAGAGAAATTGGGTGCAGCTCATACTCATGTTTCAACGCATTGAGTAGGCCCAGCGTGCCAGCCACGTCCTGCCGTGCGTAGGTGATTTCTTTGTCAGTCACACGCCCGGTCGGTTCGTAGTCCATCTTTTCCGGCTGCGAGCCGAATGCCTTGATTGCGCCCGCCAAAGAATAACTGTTGTCCGTCAAGGCAAACGCGAGCGTGTGCAAATCCAAAAAGCGGGCACGACGCCACCTGTGCTGTTCATTTTTGCGACGCACGCTAGTCAATTCAATCAATTCAGCCACACCATTGATGGGAGCTATCCGGATGCGGGGGCGATGGAGATTTTCGACCTGCTTTGCGCTCAAATGGCTGAGAACAAATGAGAAGCCGCCATTACGCGCAGTGGTCCAACGCACGCTGATGCGCGAGATATCAAACGACAGGTTATAACCTACGATCAGCGCGCCAGCGCGGACGGATTCCCAAAATACTCGCTCGACAAACTCAGCGCGCGAGAGCACGGTTAGCTCTTCAAGAGGGAGATGTTTTTGCTTATAGGCAAGAATTGTCTGAATGTCTTTGGGGGGCAGCCCATCGCGATAGAAGATTCCCTCTTGCACGGCTACGTACTTCGTGCCCTGAAGCTGGCAGAAACGCCAAACGCCAAAGTTAAGTGTCTGTTCAAGATCAAGCGTCGTCTCTGTATCCCAGACAAGAGCGTAATCGGGAAACGGCTTTGGCGAACGCGATCGATTCGGCGATTGTTCTGCCTGCTCGACCCCATTGCCGGAAACAACAATGTGAGCGCGTAGATAAAGATCGTGAATCACTTTTCCTCCATTCTATTGGCGAATCGCCAGCAAGCTTTTGCCAGCAGTTCGAAGTGCACTGCTAATGCTCGGAAGATTGCCCGAGCAAACTTGGTAGGTTCTTTTTCTTGAGTCATTGGCACCTCCGCGTCCTGCAAAGCGTCATGCGCCCCCGCGTGGCAATTTAGGCAGGCAGGGACCGTAGCCTCGTCGCGTTCATCACCGAAGAGGTGGTGATTTTGGATTCGGCGCGGGCGCACCCGGCGAGGATCGGTGTTGCCGCAGTAAAGACAAATGGGTTGATCCGTTCCGTTTTGCTCAATCGCCTCCGCCATCAGTCGGGCGGCGCGGGCGGGATTGCGCGGCGTCGCCATGTTCATGTCCCATCCCTACCCGCGCGATTGGTGCGATAGAGCGCATCGAGCTTGACCAATCCTGCGTCGGCTAACTCGCGGAGCCGGTTAGAATCGGTAAGCAATTCAACGCCGCCCACGTGCTTTCCAATGAAGGGTTTCAGCCATTCGTCATCTCCGGTCCTCAGGAACCGGCCGACCGCGATCAGGTGTTCCGAGGCCAGTTGCGCCTGTTTTGAAGAACGAGCAGTGACCGATGCATAACCTTCGGAGCCGAGAACGCTCAAATCGCGCCGGAGCGTGTCGTTGGGTGCGGCGGAATAACGTCCTGAAGCCTCGCGTCTGAGTTGTTTCCCCACAAGCTTGTGAACTGTGGCTGTTGTGGTGTGCTCAAGGTGTGCGGCTTCGGACAAGGACTCCCCACGGTTGCGCATCCTCGCGAGCACGGCTAAGGCGCGGCTCCGTGCTGGGCTCTGGATCTTTTTGTTGCTCCTGGGCATGACCTTTAGGCTCCTTCACCCTAAGGGGCCACGCGTGGGGTAGTGTGGGGTCGGTGTTAAAGGTAACTACCAGTAAAGGCGGCATTTAAAGGAAACGAATCCCTGAAGGAACTGTTTTTCAGTTCCGGGAGATGTGGGGTGTTGTGGCGTCACTACAGGCTATTCGGATGTGTTCTTGGCGCGCTGGCCTTTGCGTTTTTCGCTCGAAAGGACTTGAGGGATTTTTCTTGTAGCGGCATCGATATGCCCGGCTGCGGTCTTGCGGTCAATCCCCATTCGCGAAGCAATTTCAGTGAGTCCAAGTCCATACTCCCAGTTCAGCGAGGCGGCGAGTTGCTGCTTTTCTGTCAGACCCTGCATGTATCGTGAGAGATCGGCTTTCTTCTGGACGAGTCCCTTAGTGCCTTTTGACCAGTGCTTCTGCTTCTTTGCTTCTGCGCTTTGTCCACCCTCTCTCTCCCCTGGAATTGCACCAGCGGCGGCGATTTCCTCGTTCCGGACTGTTTTGATGGCCGCGCCCAGTTCCCAGAGGAACACACGCCGGGCTCCCTTGAGTAGCAAGCGTGTGTGCGCTGTACTCAATTTTTCCTCGGAGTCGGTTCGCGGAACGTGCTTGTCCTTCAGCGGCCCTATACCGACGAATGATCCAATTTGAAAGAGCCAAGCAGGAGCGCGCCAAGATTCCGGCGGTGGGAATAGCGGAGCGGTGAGTGGGAGGGGTACTGAAACTGTCTGTCCAGGGACGGCCTCGAATGTTCCCACAGGGAAGGGCTGGCTCTGATTTGCGCCGTCGCACGCAAGGATGTGCCAGTTGCGAATCCATTCGAGCACTGTAGCGATAAGGGGCTGAAGCTGAGCCCATGCCCACTTGTCGGGATCGCGTCCAACTTCGCGGGGATGGGCTAGAGCCACTTTGAAGTAACTGCGGTAGCTACCAGCTAGTAGCGCGACCAAGGCGTTTCGCAAGGGTAAGAAATGTCGAAAAAAAGGGGCGGCTTTATTCTGGGAAGTAGGTATTCGCTCGATTTCATCGTGCGCGCCGAGAGCGGTCATCTGTCCATTAGAGAGAATGTAATTCAGCCGCTGCACCGCCAGATTGCGAATTGCTTCCACAGCTGATGTGAAGCTCCTAGGCTCTGTGCGATTCGAGGTCATTTGATAAAATTAAGTGTGGGCTTGCCGCCTGTTTGAGCAGACGACAAACCCTGACCACCAAGGAGGATCAAGCTCCATGGCAGCTACACAAACCCTACCGCAGCCCGCTGACGGCTGTAAACCATCGGCTCAAGAGATCGAAGTCCCACGATCAGGTGTCGTTACGCTCTTTGGCTACGGCATCAAAATTCACGTCGATCGCGGTCACTTGATCTTAGAAGATGGTATTGGAGGTGACCGCCGAAGCGCCCGGCTACCGCGCGCCGGTCATGGCCTTGGTCGACTTGTCGTGATCGGCAACGACGGCTTTGTATCCTTGGCCGCGCTGCGCTGGCTAGCCGATCAGGATGCTGCATTTGTGATGCTCGAACGAGATGGCGCTGTTCTTGCCACAACTGGACCGGTTCGGCCATCAGACTCGCGGCTACGCCGTGCTCAGGCCAACGCCCTTCAATCTGGAGCGGGATTGCTGATCGCTCGGGAATTAATCGATTATAAGCTAATCGGGCAAGCACGGGTTGCGCGAGACAAGCTTCGCAATCACGCGATCGCGCAAACGATTGAGGGTTTTCGCGCACGATTAAGAACGGCTGAAACTATTCCAGCGATTCTCAATCTAGAGGCACAGGCTGGTCTCGCCTACTGGTCTGCATGGCATGATTTGACCATCACGTTTCCAAAGAGCGATTTACCCCGCGTCCCCGAGCACTGGCGGACGTTCAGCACACGCCGATCACCACTATCCGGTTCTCCCCGCCTCGCTGCGACTCCGATCAACAGCATCTTAAATTACTTGTATTCACTTCTTGAGTCAGAAGCTCGCCTAGCCGCCGCTGCTCTGGGCCTCGATCCGGGAATAGGCTTTTTCCACGTTGATACGGACGCGCGCGACAGCTTGGCATGCGATCTCATGGAACCAGTCAGAGCCCAGGTTGATGCTTATGTCCTTGACTGGATCGCGGGCGGACCCATTAAACGCGAATGGTTCTTTGAGCAGCGCAATGGGAACTGTCGATTAATGGGATCATTCGCCGTTAGGCTAACGGAAACAATTCCAATGTGGCGGCGCGAAATTGCACCGTACGCCGAGTTCGTAGCGCGTACTTTGTGGTCAACAGCGCGCAAATCGCCGAGCGAGTCGGCTCCGGCCACCCGGTTAACGCAACGACGAAAGCGGGAAGCAAAGGGTCTTCCGCCTCTTCCACCATCCGAAACCACTCCGGAGCGAGAGAAACTTTGTACAACGTGTGGAGCAATTATCTTGCCGGAATCGACCTTTTGCCGGGCTTGTGCTGTTCCATCCTTTGTTGAGCGTACGGTAAATGTAGCACGCGCGGGCCGCGTAGCCGCACAAAAACCGGAGGCGCAAGCGCGACGCACGGAGACTCAACGTCGCAATGCGGAAGAGCAACGCCGCTGGTCACCCGAGAGTTTACCAGCCTGGTTGGACGAGAAGACATACCTTCAGAAAATCCAACCTCTGCTCACATCGAAGACCAATTCGGCAGTTGCGATCGCGCTCAGCTGCTCACTTCAATATGCGATTAATGTCCGCAAGGGTCGCCGTATCCCGCATCCGAGGCATTGGGAAGCACTTGCGAAGTTGGTTGGTATTTCGGCTGGGTAGTGACGTTACAGAAAGAGGCAAACTTCGCCGAGCATCACGAACGCCATTGCAAAAGAAATGCAGATCCGTCCTTCTACTTCTGAGTACCGAATTGGTTTGCCCTACAGCATTGTTTAATTCCGGCTTGGGGCTACCATGCGCCTCGCTGTTGAGATCATGTTCTAAAAGGCCTCCTTCCTGCTTGTACATCACCACAGCCCGGTGGGATTTGGGCTGTGGTCGGTGCTGATATCGAAACACATTTGTAAATGCACCGCAATAACATGGAACTTATCACAACATTTTCGGCACTTTCGCCAGTATTTTAGATCCTTGCGCAGCGGGCATCCCACGTCTCGATACCAGAGCTCGTCTAAATTGCGAGCCAAATCAATAATTATCACCGTTACCGTATAGACTGAATGCCGACCGTGGCATTAGTATTCTGGTGAACTGCTCAGGTTAGAGTAGACCTAACCACTTGAACATTTTTTACTTGTGATAAAAGGAGGCAACACTTGTTAAAATATTTCTGGCATTTCACTCTCTGGTTGGCTATGGCGGTTGTCTGTAGAGGGCAAACAGCGCAGCCGGCGGCTACACCAGACGAGCTTAAGTTCTTCCAGTTCATGTTGATGAACCTTGCGAGCATCGACCACTCACCGGATGCTGTAACCAGCTATTCCAAACTTCTGGGCCGTCAGTTCGGACTTAACGATACGGAAACCGGCATCCTCAATTCTGCAGCGGTCACTCTGAGGACGCAATTGCAACAGATACGCAGCTCAACGACTAACATCGTTTCTCGCAATCAGGTACTATCCGCCGCAGATCGGGCGGCATTGCAAGCGTTGATTATTAATCGGAATCAATTAGTTCAGACCCTGGCCAATCAGATTCTGAACTCAGTGCGCCCGATAACGGCAACCCGTCTTCGGATGCCCGGGCATATTATGGCAAATATTTTGAAGGAGAATTAGGATGAATAATGCATTGCATCTATGCCGAGCAACCTTACTCGGCTCTGCTCTGATTGTTATTGTTGGCTTCGGACTTAAAACGGCGACCGCTCAAACGTGCTCTGGAGATGACGCCGCTACCGCGTCATTCCGGCAGTGTTTAGGCAGTTCCGGCGAAAGTTATGGGTCAACTTGCCAACTTGACCCCGGGGTCCATCAGATTTCCTGCACACTTGTTATCGCACGCAACGATATTAGTTCGATCACAGGAACCGAGGCAGCGGGGCCTGCAGATACCGTTCTACAACGCGCCTCAAGTTCCCTTGATACGATTCTGCAAGATAGTAGGACCGCAGGGGCCGTTGCACTCACAGTAAGCTATTTGACCTTTGATGGCAACCGTTATGGAAGCGGATTGGGGCTGAACTGTCTTCCAATTGACTATCCGAATCCTCTACAAGATGTTGACTTTCGCGGTGCTCCTAATTCCGTTTCACTGCAATATGATGACTTCATCAACGCGCCGGATCAGGAATTGTTACTTGCTGGAACAGACTCTACCGTCGTGTGGTCGAACTTTAGTCAAGGGTTCGGCTCGGAGTCGGCAGCGCAAACTGCAACGCGCCGCACGGCCGTGTGGTTATATGGAAACAGCACCGGCGCATACTTTAACAATATTGCGTTTGCGGGCAATGCGGGGGTTCATCTAGACGCGTCGGGAACTCAACAATACATCTACGGCAATCTGTTGCAGCAAAATCGCTACGAGATGCCTGATGGTATTGAAGGCGGACAGATTTATATTGATGAGTCGGCTACCTACGCTTCCGTAGCTGGGAACGTCATCAATGGAAACTATTGGTACACGGAACCAGGAGGAACTATACCGGGAACTGGATGTCCTGTCCCCTCAAGTGAAGACTCGCTTCAAACCCCAGGAGGCACAGAAACATACGGCTACGGTCATCGGTTCTACAACAATGAAATCGAGCAACACACCGGCTGGGGGATGGGCTTCTCGGGCTCGGCCCCAACAGGTTCGATAACAATATCCAGCACTAACCCGTGGGATTCTAGCGACGCACCGCGATATATTGAAGACAATTTGGCCGGGGGCATCATGTTTCTAGGGCAGAGCGGCGGACCTGATTATGGAGCGCAACCTTATGGAACAACGGATGTAACACTCGATGATGTTTTGGTCCAGAACAACGGCGCGAGCGGATGGGGTGCGAACGGGGGTATTTGGCTGGACACCGTAACCGGTCCAGGGTTTACATGCAGCATGTGTTCAGGTGGCAGCCCAGCGAGTGCGGCGTGCATGTCTGGAAATTATACGTCGGATATCATCAACGATAGCGGAAGTTCGAGTCTCTCTACACCATTTCCTGCCACGCTGAGCTATTACTGGAATGGAGTGAGTGGCGCTTGTCCAGCATCGGGATCACAAACTCCAGCGCCTTAACGCCCCACAATATTTACGAGCGGCCTTCAAAATAACGAAGTGGCTATCTTTTTTAATCAAAGATGTAGTGGGGATTCCGGCGAGGGCGAACGCTATTCCGAAGGAAAGCCGAACAGCATTCGCCTTCATCCCGGAATCCGCAGATGTAGTCCATCTTAGTAACCTCGTCATCCGAAAGATGATATTCCTGCTGTCTGAGGGGCTCTCGTCCTCATTTCTTCGGGCCAGGCTAGGAGACGTTCAAGATTACCGCAAATGTGGTGTCCACTGAGTCATTCACGGAGATGGACTACAATACTGCGGAATGGTATTGTGCGGCAGCGGCGCTTGCCTCTGGCAAAATGGATCCGTCACGCGCTCGGGCGAGGCAGGCACGACGGTGCTGATAAGCTCCTCCGTTCCGTATCGCTTTTCAGTGAAGGTCCCCGGCTACCTGCCGCCGGAACGGATAAATTATATGTTCAGCGTTTCTCGCAAGCTTTCATTTAGAATCGCGGTCAGGTTTCGGCGTGAAGATAGGCTTATATCCTTGGGGGGGCGCAGAATCTCAACCCCTTGGCTAGCAGCCCGTGCCTAAACCGCCGTTTTTGGGGCGCGAAAAGTTTCTTGACGACGACAGGGCGATCGATGCCTGACTGAACCCGGATCGCGGGAAGAGATCGACGCCTGCCCACACGATGCGGTGAGTGCCGAATAGAGCCGCAGAATCGCAAGAATGAGTTCGCGCCGGCGGTCCTGAGCCGCTCTGGGCTTGCCCGCGCCGTACAGTGTCCGCATGAGCAACGCCAGATTGCAGGCCGCAGCCTGAATCAGCAGCTTCTTATGGACGTTTTGAAGACCTCGGACGTACAACCGGTCCAGGCCTCCGGTATCAAACTGATGAGCAAAGTTCCGCTCCACCCGTTCCCCGCGCCCAGCCTGCAACCGTTTGCCGCGTGCTCCCTGAATCCGCCTTCGATTGGCATACACCGCCGCTTGTTCGGCCGTCCGTCCCTTCCATTTGCGAGTCCCTCGTTCTGGCTCAGCGATGTAGGTCCGCACTCCCAGTTCCGCCAGATCCCGAACTACCTCGTTGCTGTGATATCCCTTGTCGGCCACCACTTCTTCCACGCCCGCAAAGTTCACCGGATACTTCCCGTCGGTCGTCGTTTCGGCAATCTGGCTGGCGACCGCTTCTGCCGCCTCAGGCAGCGTCTCTCCAATCGACTCGGTGTCGCCCACCGCGCCGCTGTGCGTGGTGACCGCCATGATCGCTCCGCTCTCCATATCCACGGCCTGTTCGGCCTTGTAGGCCAGCGCCGTGCGCCCGTCCTTCAGACGTGTAATCTCGGCCTCCGGATCGTGCGGATTCACCCATTCCTCATTCGGCATTTTCTTGGCCCGCTTCCGGTCCATGCGCCGTATCGCGGCCGGGTCCTCCGCTTTCACCCCTTCGGCTTGGGCCAATCGCTTCAGATACTCCGTGTAGCTCTCCTGAGTGTTACGCCGCACGATGGACTTCATGGCCGCATTGGCTTCCAGCGTGGTCGAGTCGATCCCGATGGTCTTGCCTCGCATCAATCCGCCACGTGCCAACCGCTTCAGCACCCACCCGAACACCTGTTGGTGCGCGGCTGCACTGATCAGCCGCCGGGTCCGCGAAATGGTCACGTGATCCGGCGTCCGCTCGTCCAGCCCGATCTGGAGAAACTGGCGCAACGTAAGAGAATCGGCCACGCGCCAAGCAATGCCTCGTTCGCTGTCCAGGCCTTCGAAGAAGCCGATCATCATCAGCCTGAAATACAGTCCCGGGGCCAGCGACGGCCGGCCCAGTTTCTCGTGATAAAACTCCCGACAGCGCCCTTCGCAGAAACGGTCGAAGCCATCTCGTTCCAGCACTTCGTTCAGACGCTTGTAGAAGGGATGTCCCGGTGCTTCCGGCAGTTCGCTCCGATACCAGAGCTCTTCCTGCCGCTCGCGGTGTTTGCGTGTGCCCATCGCCATACTGATTCTAAGCCGAAACATGTTCGTTAGGAAATGATTTTAGACACGGGCTGCTAGCTTAATGGACGGGAATGGCCACGGGGGGGCCAGTGACGCCAACCGTGATGATCTCTATTTTCACGTCGCCAGGCTGCACGTCTTTTGGAATGTCGAAATCGACACGATAGTTATTGACTCGCTGAGGCCAGCCAAACTTCCGGATAACCTCGACCGGCTGACCTCCGACCCGCACGCCGACGGGCGACACCACGTCCAAGAGGGGATGCGGAGGAAAGGGTTGACCGGCAGGAATTTTCGGGCTCGTGTCGCCTAAATCCTTAACCATACAGATCACCATTTCGCCGGGCCGGGCCGGTCTCAGTCGAGTGACGCGCTTGAAGTCGGAATGGAACACATCCGGCTGACCCCATTCCATCGTGATGGCCGGTTCGGGCCCGATCGGCGGCGGCTGCGCGGATGTGTAGAAGCGGCCCAGGTGATAGTCGAAGACATAGTCATAGGACGCGACCTCTTTTGCGCCGGGCGGAGGGCTCATGGATTTGGCCCGATTCACCTCCAGGCTGGAATCGTGGTAACTCAACTGCACAAGGAAGAGCATGCGCCAAGGGTTATCATAAGGATCATCTAAAAAAAGTATTCGCGACCCGTGGCGCAGCACCGGACGAAGCGCATGCAACTGCTCGACGACAAAGCGTTGCTGCTCCGGTCCGAGAGAAAGGGCGTCAAGGTCCTCCCTCCAGGGCCGGCGGTAGTAATGCAGCAGCAGGGCGCCGACGGTTACAAATAATACCGAAGCGCGCAGCCAGGAAAGATTCGCTGCAAACGAATTGGGCAGAAGAAACCACAGAAACTGCGTGCTGCACACGAGAATCGTTGCAGCGTAAAGAACCCATCCAAAGAATGGGATGTAGTATTGAGCCGGACTTCGCGGATCAATGAAGGCGATCGGGAGAACGCTCAGCATGAGGAACAGCCACGCGAAGCGCAGCGGCCGGGATCGGGAAACCCATGCCACCATAAGCATCGCAGACCAAAGCGCCAGCAGAGCCTCGCCGCTCATTACGTGACGCTGGATGAACAGGCCGCTGGGAAAATTGCGGCTGGTTGCCATGAAGCGGTTCCATGTAAAGACCGGCACATAGGGTTGTATTGACAGAAGAGAATTGTTCCGATCCAAGCCTCGGCCAGCCACGAATAGCAACGTCCCAAGAGTTACCGCGATTAGCAGCCCACCTTCGGATTTGAGCCAAGCACCCAGCTTATGAGCGGACGTCCAGGGAACGTTGCGGTATAGGATCTCGTAAATCGCGAGGCAGGCGGGGAGCGTCACGGCCATTTCTTTAGAATTGAGCGCGCAAATATAAAGCACCAGGAACGCGACCCATTTCCATGGCCGCGGAGCGCATGATTGCTCACGCATGGTCATGTAGAACAAGAAGGCAGAGAAATAAAGCAAGTAACAGATGACGTCGTACGCGAATCCGGTGTCGAAGTATAGCGAGCCGAAACCCGGATGATAGGAGACGAGTAACGCCGCCAAGGCGCCAATTTCACGCGAGCCGGTCAGACGCCGGCATACGGTGTAGGTGAGCCAGATGTTCGCCAGGACCGCGATCAAAATAATCACGTGGAACGGCACGGGGTTGAAGCCGGCGAAGTAGTAGATGGTCCGATACCATGCGCTCACAAAAGGCCGATAGAAAGGCGAATTTAAAAAGAACAGAAGGTTCGCCTTGAAAAGCGAGCTGAGCGGCCAATACCAGGATCGATAAAGATTCATGCTGTCATCGGAGCTGAAATACCACTGGAGGGACGGCGCTGTGAATCGGAAAAAGAATCCAGCGATGCACAACGCTGCGAGGATCGGCAAGGCTCGGCGAATTTGGGCCATGACTGCAAAGGTCTTCAAATAAATAGTATCGCTGGTAGTTAATTTGAATCGCAATGCCGCTTTTCAGCCGTTGCTGGTCAGGCCGATCCTCGACATCCGAACCGGCACTTGAGGTATAACGGCTTAGCCGCGCGGATGTGGCTGGTATGCTCCGAGCAGGATCACGGGTCTGCCTAGCGCTTTCACCGACGCAGGAACGCGTCACTCCGCCGACGTCGTTGAGTCAGCAGCTTTGGGCTTCCCTTCCAATGCTTGAATCTCAGCCAGGATCTCTACTATTACGAAGCTCGGTGCTGTGAAAAAGAAAATGGGACTACACACTGAGTCGGGCAATCGTGCGTGAATTCCGAACAGGAGACTGCCTGTCAATGGCAATGTGCCGCCCGACATGGTCGGGTTGTTTTCAACCGCGACATCCGCCTGCTGCGGTAGGGATGCCAGTCGCCCGGCACCCCCCGCACAAAACCGCACGGGCGTGTTTCACGCATGCGGCTTCCACCTCGGATGGGTTGCGTCAAAGCGTTCCCGCGGGTGAGGATGCAGAACACGAGGTGTGGGAATCCAGCGGTTCAGGATGCGGCTCCACCGCTCCCGCAAGATCCGGCCACGCTGGCTGCGCTGCTGTACAACCCGCCGCCACAGCTGACCGAGCCGGTATCGAAATAGCGCGAGTTGAGGCAAGTTTCCCGGCACAGCGTAGTATTGGTAGTAGCCTAAGGTTACCTTCCGTAGCCAAGCGCCGACCAGCGCGATCGGCTCATGGCGGCGCCGGCGCAACTCCATTTTGATTTCCTGAAGTTTGGCCACCAGCCGCTTCTTTGCCGTTTCGCGCCAGACCGTGAAGGTTCCGTTCAGACGCTTCCCGCAGTAGTGCGTGAAGCCTAGAAAGGTGAAGGTCTCCGGCTTTCCCTCGCCACGCCGTTTTCGGTTTGTCGCGGCGAACCGCCCAAACTCGATCAACCGCGTTTTCTCCGCGTGCAATTCCAAGCCGAACTTCGCCAGCCGCTCCCGAAATTCCTTCAGGAACTGCTCGGCCTCCGCCCGGCTCTCGAAGCCTACCACCAGATCGTCGGCGTACCGGACCACAATCACGTCGCCCGTAGCTGCTTTCCGGCGCCAAGCTTCGACCCACAGATCGAAGACGTAATGCAAATAGATGTTCGCCAGCAACGGTGATATAATTGCACCCTGCGGCGTTCCCATCTTCGTCTCCGACCATTGGCCGTCCTCGATCGACCCCGCCTTCAGCCATTTCTGGATGAGGCGAAGTAAGCGAGGATCGGTCACTCGGTGCTGAACAAACTTCATCGTCGACTCATGGCTCATTTGATCAAAGAACCCACGAATGTCCGCATCCAGCACCCAGCGCACTCGCTTCCGGTGGAGACCCACACTCAACGCGTCCAGCGCCTGATGTGGGCTGCGCCCCGGTCTGAACCCGTACGAAAAGCCTTGGAAGTCCACCTCGTAAATTTCATTGAGAATGGTCACCACGGCCTGTTGAACAATCTTGTCCTCCAGGGCCGCGACGCCCAACGGTCGTTGTCGCCCGTCGGACTTCGGAATATAGACTCTTCGCGAGGCCTGAGCCCGGTACCCTCCACGGTGAACTCGGCTGTGCAGATCGGCTAACCGACCCTCCAACCCCGTCTCATACTCTTTCCACGTCACGCCATCCACTCCCGGCGCAGCTTGCCGCTGTAACGCGAAGAAGCTGTCCCGGAGCAGACCCACGCTCAGATGGTGAAGCAAAGCCGTGAACTGTTCCTGCTTCCTTTCCCTGGCTGCTTGTCGCACACCGCGCAATCCCTGGGACACTCGTTCCCCGCTCTGCGTCGGGTGAGTGTTGGACTGAGCGATGTTCTCTTTGGCCTGCGCCCTTCTCTCCCCTGCCTCCGCTGAGGATTGCTCCTCTTTGTTCGACAGGTTCACCGATACTATGGCGCAGTCCGACTCCTCCGGAACGTGCCGGCCCGCTGTGCGGCTTTTCGCCTTTTCGGGGCGGTCTCGAACTTGGTTGGATCGAGAGGTTCCAGAGGTCTCCCGGTTCTCGTGCATGTTGTTTCTCAGCGTGCGCGGGTTCTTAGACTACGCAGAGCCAGTCGGCCACTCGCGAGTGTTGTGCGGCCAGCTGTGTTGCCTTCCCCTTCTGGGGACAGAGTCGGCGCTCTGGTTTATCATTTTCGAAGCTCAATCGCCCGGCCCACCGATGCCCTTATCTACGCTTCGACAGCCGCCTCGCGGCAGCCCTCGCAAGACTCAGGGTCAGGATGGAGTCGCTGTCTCCTTTCCTGTAGGGCTCTTTCATCCCCTACAACATGCCGGTTTAGCCCGGCGCACCCCCAGATGCGATACTGAATCGCTGTTTTCGAACTT
>Ga0182024_10001245_pt1 | contig 66035 bp, 59 predicted proteins | sample P32metaG_FD_120480 | JGI IMG/M metagenome (GOLD analysis project Ga0182024, IMG submission 120480) | Permafrost microbial communities from Stordalen Mire, Sweden - P3-2 metaG (Illumina Assembly) | ecosystem: Environmental > Terrestrial > Soil > Wetlands > Permafrost | place: Sweden: Stordalen... | reverse complement strand
CTTCGCAGCAGGACGCTTCTTCGCGGCCTTCTTCGCAGCAGGACGCTTCTTCGCGGCCTTCTTCGCAGCAGGACGCTTCTTCGCGGCCTTCTTCGCAGCAGGACGCTTCTTCGCGGCCTTCTTGGCTGCTGGGCGCTTCTTGGCTGCAGGACGCTTCTTAGCTGCAGCCTTCTTCTTCGCGGCTGGTGCCACTTTCCCTCCTTGGGACTCAACGTTGAATCAATTTGGGACCTCGAGGCACCACGTAGGTGATCTCACTTCAGGCACCGCATTGATATCTCATGAACTCGGCCATGTACCACCCAACCTCACGGCTGTGCGGCGACTGATCGCAGTGCACGGTCCTTACGCGAAAGAGCGCCCTTCTTAACGTTGCAAGCAACGAAGAGAACAACGTTGGCCTCCTCCGCAGAAGGACATCTAAAAGTTCAGTCGTTATTGACACCAATGTCAAGTATTTCGAGAACTTTTCCGACCGATGGTGTGACGTGCTTTTTGACGCCGGCATCTACTTAGGACGCGGCGTTCACGGTGACGCGATGAGTGGACACGAACGATCAACACTCGTCTTGGGCCCGACGCGAAGCGGAAAGACTTCGTCCGTGATTGTGCCGAATCTCCTGATGACAACTGCTTCATGCGTGGTCACGTCAACCAAGAACGACATCGTGTCGCTGATGGCGAATGCGCGTCGCGATGGTGCGTCGTTGCTCTTTGATCCTTCGGGAACCGTCGCGACACCGCCCGGAGTGCATCGAATCGGTTATTCACCTCTAAGACAATCTTTAACTTGGGATGGCGCTGTTTTGGCTTCTCGCAGCCTTTTGGACGTCGCGCGACGCGGTCGAGTCGAGCGCAGCGACGATCACTGGAGTGAGCGAGCCGGCGCGCTGGTCGCTCCATTGATGCACGCCAGCGCGCTTCGCGGCGAGTCACTCGGTCAACTCGCGTCGCGCGTGGACGAACGAAAGTGCGATGATTTAGTTCACGAACTCCTCGAGCGCCACGGCGATCATCATCCTTCGGTCACCCTGCTGCGCGGTGTCTTGGCCACCGAAGAGCGCGAACGCTCGAGTATCTGGTCGACGACCTCGGGACTGTTCGCCGGGGTTCGTACCGAGGCCGCGCGCGCTTCGGCCCGCGAGGCACCACTGGACATCGGCGCGTTCTTAAGCGGTCCGCACCAACTGCACGTCGTAGCGCCCAGCCGTCATCAAGCCGTATCCATCCCGCTCGTCGTCGGGCTGATCGAAGAGCTCGTGCACGCCACCTACGACCGACACCACGAAGGGGCTCGACTCTTGTTGGCCCTCGACGAACTCGCCAACGTCGCCCCCCTACCCCGACTGGCCAGCATCGTCTCCGAGGGTGGGGGCCAGGGCGTACTCATCTTGGCCTGCCTGCAAGACCTCAGTCAAGCCCGTGGACGGTGGGGGCCGTCGGCGGAGAGTTTCCTCTCGCTGTTTCCCACGACACTGGTCCTGCCGGGCATTGCGGATCGAGCCACGCTCGAGCTGTTGCGCCACCTCGCGGGACGCGAGATGGCGCCGTCGCCCAGCGTGCAGCGCGACGCCAAGGGCCGCGCTCGGGGTCACTCGACGAGTTGGGTGGAGCGCGACTGTTTGACCATGAGTGAACTGGCGCAAGGACGCGCGGGCCACGCGCTCGGTCTTGACGCGCAAAACCAGCTCAAGTGGGTGAGGCTCACTCCTGCGTACCGCGACGAGCGTTTTCGCCCCTACCTCGAGCGTTCATCGCGTGAACGGGACCTTTCGCGAGAACGTTGACGCCACTGGTCGAACTCACTTCGATCGAGGGGGCGCGGGCCCAGTTCGCGCACGGTGTTCATCATTCGTGCTTCGCGCACCCCAATCGTGGCCTCGTGAACCCCACCCCCTGCGCGAAGTCTCGGATAGAGCGCGTCCAGCGCTCGGGTGAGATCGCTCGACTTCTGGCCGAAGGGGGCCGCGTCGGCCCAGGCGGCGAGCACGTGGCGCCGCGCGACGTCACGACGTCCCTCGAGCGCGCCGGAGAACCGATGTTCGTCGAGGACTGATCGATCTCGCGGGGGTACCGCGAGCTCGCCCATCGGTTCAAAGCGCTCACGGTCGCGATTCCACGACGACGTCGTCTCGTCTCGACTCCACGTGAGTTTCTCACCACGATCACGATGGTGGCCGCTCCAGAGTGCCCGATAACCCTCGTCGAGGCCGAGCACATGTTCCACGCCCTCAAACGAGCGCCACGCCGACCACGGGGTGCGCTGGTTCAGTTCGTGGCGTAGCGACGCGCGATAGAGGGCGTCCGCGCTGGGTGCGTGCGCGTAGAGCGCGCGAGAGTCGAGCACGTTTCGCTCGCCCGCGGGACGCGCGCCGATGAGCACGTGGTCGTGTAGGTGGGGCTCACCGTGGCGATTGAGTCCGTGCGTGAAGCTCACGACACTCCGCCACGACGCGGCGTGCTGATGGCGATCTCCCCCACGAGTTTCACGCACCACGAGCGCACGATCTTCTAAGTACGACATCGCCGCCCGAACCGAAGCGCGATGCGCCGCGACGACACCCGAGGCGTGTTCCGGGTCGACCGCGAGCAGGACCGAGAACGGTCGTGGCGCGGCGATGACCACGTCGTAGCCGTAAATCGCCGAGCGTCCGCTCGTGACGAGCACGCGAGCCACGTCCGAGGCGACCCGAGTGTCGCCTTCTCCGCGAAGCCACCAACCGGGTGGCCCGTCGCGCAGACCCTCAAGTTCCTGGGCAAGGTCGTTCGTGAAGTACGTAACGTCGTTTGAACGCCGAGGGAGTAGACGGAGCACAGCCACCTCTTTCGAGGTGCCCAACGGTCGCCTAGAGCTGGGCGGCGATCCTCTTTGCGAGTTCGTGGCCCGCTTTGGCGTAGGAGGCCGTGGCGACGACCGCCCCGGGCCCGGCGCGCAACATCAAGTGATCCACGAACAGTCTCTCGGAGGCCCGAAACTTGACGGCGTGTCGACCGTCCTCAAGGGGCAGCCACTGCGCGCCCGGCAGAGGCTCGAAAAGCCAGCGATTCCAGGCCTCCACCACGACCACGACCTCGTCGCCCTCCTCCCCCACTTGGGTGAGCCAGTTCGACACCGTGTCGAGCGGGCGAGAATCACTCGCCGGCGAAATCGCCAGCACCGCGTTAATTCGATCGACCCTAAAGGTCCGCCACGCCGCGCGAGTGGCGCAGTAGGCGCGCACGTAGGTGTGGCCATTGAGCACCTTGACCTCTCGAGGTTCGATGGTTCGCACGTGCGATTCCTCGCTGACGCCCGAAGTGTACTCAATCTTGATCTGGGAGTGACTCTCGATGGCATTCTCCACCTGGGATAGCAATACTTCGTTGGAGGCCATCTCGATCTGTACCGGTGCACTCGTCGCACTCTCGATCTTCTCTATCGCTGAATAGATGGCCGGGTCGGTATAGATCCGCGATGCCTCGCGCAAGGCGATGTTGAGCTCGAACAGATCACGCCACATAAAGGGTGAGGGGTCGTCGACGCCCTGAGGCAGGTTGGAGAAGTCCGCGCGATAGGTGGAGTCGTCGTTGGCCTCATCGTCCCAGTCGTCGCACTCTTTGATGACGTGGGCGGGAAACGTGTCAGTTCCGTCGGTGGACTCGGCCATCGGTTCAAGCGAGACCAACCGGTCCATGATGAGTCGAACGTGCTCCGACGAGAGTGAAAAACGCTGGGCGAGTTCGCTCACCCTCAATCCATCCTCACTCAGGTAAACCGCGTGCAACAACTGAAGGGTCTGGCCGAGCACGTCGCTCGAGAGCGACGTATCGAAGGTGAGGGTGGTTACGTCAGGGACCTGTCCCCGATTGACTTCTTTGAGCCACGCGGCGAGCTCATTCTTTAACGATTTGGGCGCTTGGAGACGGACTCGATCGGCGCCGTCGAGCACGAATCGAAGCGCGGCCCGGGGACTTTCAAACGTAATGCCGACCTCCACCTTGCCACCGCTCTTGCGCGCGGCGAGCGCGTCGGGAAACTGGCGCACCAACAGATCGGCGTAGTTCTGGTTCGTCGCCACGACCACGTCGATCGGCCGCGGTGACTTCGCGTACTCCGGACGCCACGCGCGTGCGATGGCCAACGTCGCCTCGTCGACGTCGAAGGCATCGGGTAGGACTACGGGCATCGACGTCATCCGAGTGAAGCGGTACCCCTTGATCTCATCGGCGTTCTTCACGCGAGCTACCAGGTAGGCCGCACCGTAAAAGACGTCAATCACCAGTGGGTCGACGAGGCGCGGCCGATTCGTCGCCGAGAAGTAGTCAAAGGCGAGCGAGCGACCAAGTTTGAGGGCGCGAAGAACGGGGGTGTAGTAGTTCGACGACTCCAGTCCCCCGTCGGTGGCAGGAACTTCGTTGAAGACGCTGAACGCCCCCGATTTACCAAAGCCGCAAAACGCCAAGGCCAATTTTACGACCCGCTCTTCTTCCGCACTGAAGTAGAGGGGCGGCGCGTAGCCACTGGCGGGGTCAATCTTGTAGCCGACCGATCCGTCGTCGTGGGCCGCGGTTTCAATCTCAAATCCAAGGTCACGAATGCGAGCCTTGTCGCGCTCAAACTTCTGGCGCACGGTGCTGTCGGAGCCTTCGTAGGCGCGGATCTTTCGCGGACCCTTGGCCGACACCGGGTACTCGTCAATTTTGAGATCGCGCAGGATCTCTTCCTGCGTTAGTGGCCCGTACTGCCAGGCACGTTGGAGCAGTAAGACCAGCGCCACGAGTCGTTCGCGGCTCTGTTCGACCCCTCCTCGGATGGCGCTCATTCAACTCCCGTTCTCGCTTGACACGACGGTAGCGGGTCACGCACGCGTTAGAACCTCACCGTGGCGCTTGGTCAGACCTCGGGCGCGTCGGGCGCGACGTCACTGGTCGCTCGACGCCAAGTACCTGATCGCCCTCCCGACTTCTCCCACAGGGCCACGTCCTCAATAACCATCGTGCGGTCGCTGGACTTACACATGTCATATATCGTGAGCGCCGCCACCGTCACGGCGGTGAGCGCCTCCATCTCGACGCCGGTGCGGTCGATGGTGTCCACGCCCGCCTCCAGCTCGATGTAGGTATCGGCAATGTTGAAATTCACATACACGTTGCCCACCAGCACCGGGTGCGCCATGGGCAGCAGCGACGACGCGCGTTTCGCGGCCTGAATCCCCGCCACCCGAGCGGTGGCCAACACGTCGCCCTTGTTCAGCGTGTTGGCAGCGACGGCGGCGGTAGTGGAAGCGAGCATGGTGACGCGACAACGCGCGAGCGCGCGGCGAGCGCTGACCTCTGAAGGTCCGAGGTCTCGAGGAAACGCGGCACCCACGGGGCTGAGTCGTAGTTGGTGGAAGTCGTCCACCGCGCCATGCTAGGTCACCGACGAAGAATCTGGCTTGCCCGGTACACTGCACTAGTTACGTTGTTCATCCGGAGCCCTGTCATGCCGACCTACGAATACGAGTGTCAACAGTGTCACCAGCGTGTTGAAGCAGTCCAAAGGTTCGCGGACTCGGCCCTGACGGTCTGTACCCAGTGCGGCGGCGAACTACGAAAGGTCTTCTCCTCGGTCGGCATCGTGTTCAAGGGCAGTGGCTTTTACAAGAACGACAGTCGAAAGTCGGCGTCGACGGCCACCAAGGCGACGCCAAGCCCCAGCGCTGACGCCAGCACCTCTTCGAGTCCGGCCGCGACGCCAGCGCCGAGTCCCGCGTCAAGTTCGAATTCCAGCCCGGGCCCTGCCACGAAGACCACGACCACGGCCGACTAAGAGCCCGATACCGCGATCCCGTCAATCGCCAGAGTCTGTCCAGCCGCGCTTCCGGGCAGCCACTCCACGTCGTTGCCCACGTGCGTCAGATCGAGCAACATGCGCTGCAATGTGGAGGCGACCGTGAGCTCGCGAACCGGCTCGGCTATCTGACCATCTCGAATCATGTGTCCGGTCACACCCACCGAGAAGTCGCCCGAAATGGGGTTCACTCCTGAGTGCACGCCCATCAACGACTCGACGAACACACCGAAACCGACGTTCTTCAGAATGGTCGCCTGGTCCTCCTCGCCCGGCTCGAGTTGTAACGCGCGACACCCCGCCGATGGCGAACCCGCGATACCACCGCGCAGCGCGCTGCCCGTGGACGAGGTGCCCGCTCGACGCGCGGAATTGGTGTCATAGACGAAGGCCCGCAGGCGTCCTTCGTTGATCAATACGTTGCGTCGACAGGCCAGACCCTCTCCGTCGTGCGAGCTCGCGCCAAAGTGACGGGGATCGGTGGGATCGTCGAGCAAGTTAAAGAGTGGCGACGCCACCATTTCGCCGATCCGATTGGCGAAGAAGGACCGGCCCCGCACCACTGCGTCACCGCTCAGTGCACCGCCGATGATTGCCAGTAACGAGGCTGCCGTACGGGGATCAAAGACCGCCGTGCACTTCATCGACGAAGGCTTGACCGCGCCGAGCATGCCCGTCGCGCGCGCGATCGCGTCGTTCGCCGCCAGGTCTGGGTCGAGTCCGCTCGGGGCCCGGGCGGCACTGAGGCCCCAGCCGGTCTGGTCGTCGTGGCCGTCGCTCGCAATGACTTCTACCGACAAAAAAGCACCTGATCGGGCGTAGGCAGCACGGATGCCCAGTGAGGACACGATGGCGGCGTCCGCGACGTAGTCGGAGTAATTCGCCGCTTCGACTTGGCGAATACGGGTGTCACCATCGCGCACTTGGCGCTCCAACGAAATGGCCATGGCGATCTTGTCGTCCAACGGCGTGCTCAACACCGAATCGTCTCGCAGAGAAAGTTCCACCGCCTTGACCTTGTCCGGCCGAGCGAATGCGACGAACTCGTCTTCGGACGCGTAGCGGACATTCTCGCGCGCCTCGCGCAACGTGTCGCGAATGGACTCGTCGTCTAACGAGCCGGCCCAGGCCGTGCCGACCTGGGCGCCTCCGGGGCCGTCGCGCAGCACTCGAATACCAATGCCCGCAGAACTCGCACTCGAGAGGTTTTCGATCTCGCCTTGGTACGCCCGCACTTCAGTCTCGACGCCGCTCGAGACGTAGATTTCGATCTCCTCGGCGCCCACGGCCGAATCGAGCAGCCGTTCGGCCCGTTCGAGTAACTGACTCACGCCGCGGCCCCGCCAATGGTGATGCCGGTCAAGCGCATCGTCGCTTGACCGCAACCAACGGGAACCTGCTGGCCGTCCTTGCCGCACGTGCCCGGCATCATCGAAAAATCTTGGGCCACCGCGTCCACCCGTTGGAGTATCTCGGGGCCGTTGCCAATCAGGTTGCAGTCGCGAAGCGGAGCGGTGATTCGCCCGTTCTCGATCAAGAAGGCCGCCGTCATGCCAAAGACGAAGTCGCCGGTCGCGGTGTTGACCTGTCCACCACCCAGTTGGGCGACGTACACGCCGTAGGGCGTTTGAGCGACGATTTCGTCCGCATCGGAGTCGCCCTCCAAAAGATAGGTATTGGTCATTCGAACCATCGGCAAGTGCTGGTAGCTCTGACGTCGCCCATTCGCCGACACCTGACGACCTTCCTTGCGCGATCGCAAGTAATCCCACATGTAATCGGTCAGCACGCCGTTTTCGATCAACACGTTGCGAGAACTCTCGTGACCCTCATCGTCGATGGCGAGGTACCCCCACTCACCCGCCACCGTGCCGTCGTCCACCAGCGTGACCAGAGGACTGGCGACCTGCTGGCCCACTTTGCCGGCGTACACCGAGGCCTGTTTCATAATGGCGTCGGCCTCGAGTCCGTGGCCACAGGCCTCGTGGAACAAAATGCCCCCCGAACCGCTCGCGAGGACCACGGGCAAGTCGCCCGACGGCGCGGGACGCGCCTCGAGTTTCGTGATGGCCTGGCGCGCGGCGCCTCGGGCCGCCGTTTCGACCACCGTCGGATTGAGCAGCTCGAAACCTCTCGTGGCCGCCACCGGTCGATATCCCGTCTGCATCCCCGAGTCGCCCGTCGCGATACAGGACACGTTGAATCGAGTGCGCACCTGATGGTCCGAGGCGAACACACCGTCGGAGTTGGCTACGACGAACCGGCGAGTGGAGTCGCCCAAGGCGACTTGGACCTGAGTGATCGAAGAACCTTCAGAACGCGCGACGTCGTCGGCGTGGAACAGAAGTTCAATCTTTTTCGCCTTGTCGACGTCGCCGGGCTCAATCGCTGCCGCGGAGCTATAGCGCCGCACCGTACCGAGCGCGACTTCGCGAACTCCGCCCCCACCCTCTCTCGCCACCGCCGCGGCCGCCTGCGCCGCGTCGCGCAGTCCCTTCTCACTGAGGTCGGCCGTGTGGGCGAAACCTGTCGTCTCACCCACGACCACACGAATCCCCGCTCCTCGATCACGTCCCGAGCTCAACTCTTCGACTCGACGTTGATCGAGCATCGCCGAGGACGTGGTGCGATCTTCAACAAAGACCTCGGCGAACTCGCCACCCCGTCGAAGCGCCTCGTCAATGGTGCGCTGAAGTACGTCGCTTTCGACCAGTTCTGGACTCATAAAACGTAGGTTACTGGCCGCGCCCAACGTCTCTTTACGCCATATCGACCCCGGTAGGCTGGTCGTTGTGATTCTGCCGTCGATTGAAACGCCCGCCGACCTTCAGGCACTTTCCTACGATCAGCTGAAAGAACTCAGCCAAGAGATCCGCGAATTCATCATTTCGAGCGTCACCAAGACCGGCGGCCACCTGGGTTCAAACCTCGGCGTGGTGGAACTCACCCTCGCGTTGCACCGTGTTTTTGAGTCGCCCAAGGACATCTTGCTCTGGGACACCGGCCATCAGGCCTACGTGCACAAACTGCTAACGGGGCGACGTTACGGATTCAAGAATCTGCGCCAACGCGGCGGACTCTCGGGCTATCCGAACCGCTCCGAGAGCCAACACGACTGGATCGAATCGAGCCACGCGTCAACGGCGCTGTCGTACGCGCACGGGCTCTCGGTGGCGCTCGAACAACGAAAGGAACTCGTGGGCCACGGCGGCAAGCGACACGTCGTGGCCATCGTTGGCGACGGATCACTGACCGGCGGCATGGCGTACGAGGCACTGAACAATTTGGGTCACTCCAACCAACGTGTGGTCATCGTGCTCAACGACAACGGGCGCAGCTACGCCCCCACCATCTCGAAGCTTTCCGCGTCACTGACGGCGCTGCGGCTCAATCGCACCTACCTCACCCTTCGCGGACGGGTTCGCCACTGGGTGCCGCGACTGCCCCGTCTCGGCAAGGCCGCCTACATGGGCATCGACGGCTTCACCTCGGTGGTTCGAGAGATGGTCACCCCGCACACCTTCTTTGAGAATCTTGGCGTTCGTTACGTGGGACCAATCGATGGACACGACATCGAAGCGCTCGAAAGCGCATTGAAGAGTGCGGCCGAATGGGACGGTCCCATCGTGGTGCATACCTTGACCCAAAAGGGTCGCGGTTACGCGCCGGCGGTCGGCGACGATCTAGAAATGCACGACTACAAACTCCCCTCGCCACTGAACGCCGACGTCGCTCACACTCGATCGTTCTTGGAGGCATTTTCTAACTCGCTGGTCGAACTTGCGAAAGCGGACGAACGGATTGTGGCGATCACGGCTGCGATGGCTGGACCCACGGGGCTCTTGGATTTTCAGTCGCGTTTTCCGGATCGGTTCTTTGACGTCGGCATTGCCGAACAGCATGCGGTCACCGCGGCCGCCGGAATGGCTATGGGCGGGTTGAAGCCGGTCGTGGCGATGTACTCCACGTTCTTTTCTCGCGCGTTTGACCAGGCCAATTTGGACGTGGGCTTGTTGAACCTGCCGGTCGTCTTTGTCTTCAAGAGCGCGGGCATCACGGGTGACGACGGTCCCAGCCATCACGGACTCTTGGACATCGCGCTCTGCTTGGCCATTCCCAATATGACCGTTTTCGCGCCGTCGTCGGCCGAAGAGGTGCCGGTCATGCTCGAGAGCGCACTGTCAATGTCCACCCCCACCGCGCTGCGTTACCCCAAGACGCTGCCCAAGCCCTTTGACGGGCGTGTCGGTTCGGGACTCGACGCGCGACTCATCGCACGCGGAGATGGGTCGCTGTGCGTACTGGCTGTGGGCAAAATGGCACCTTCCGCGTTGTCGGCGCTCACGATGCTTGGCGAGGACGCTGCGAAGGTGACGCTGTACGACGTGCGAGTCTTGCCTCCGGACCCCAAAATGATTGACGACGCCCTTACCCACGAACGAATCGTCACCGTCGAGGACGGCACGCGTCACGGCGGCGCGGGCACTTTGATGGTCTCGGCCCTTCGTTCTCGCGCCGAAGAGCTCGAACACCCCTTTCCCACCACGCGCATCCTGGGCGTGCCGCGCGCCTACCTCGAACAGCACGACCCCGATGAGTTGCTCGCCGAACTGGGTCTCGATCCACAAGGTCTCGCGAGTGCCTTCACTCGGCTCCTGGCGAACCAACCCGAGTCCCCCCGGGTACTGCCCGAAGCGCCTCGCCCCAGTTACTTCTAAAAGCTCAATGCCCCCGCGCCGGTAAAATGCCGCGATGAGCTTTGAGATTGAAAAGTCCGACGAACAGTGGCGCGACAAGCTCTCGGCCGATCGCTACGCCGTGTTACGAAAGGGCGCCACTGAGGCGCCCTTTTCGGGTTCACTCTTGCACGTCGATGGCCAGGGTGTCTTTAGTTGCGCCGGCTGTGGTCAGGTGCTCTTTACGAGCGAGCAAAAGTTCGACTCAGGCTGTGGTTGGCCCAGTTTTGACAACTGCGAGCCCGGCACCGTCATTGAGCGCTCCGACCGTTCGCTCTTTCGTAGTCGCACCGAGATTCTCTGTTCGAAGTGTGGCGGACACTTGGGCCACGTCTTTGACGACGGGCCCATGCCGAGCGGACTCCGCTACTGCGTGAACTCGCTCTCGATCGACTTCGACGAATCGACGAGCTAGACGTCGAGGAATCGGCGAATAGCGATCGCCGAACCGACCGAACCGATGACGACACCGACGATCAACACGACTGCGTTCGTGCCAACCAGCGCGGAGGTATTGAGTTGAAACTCATTGTGCAGCGGATACCAGGTGTGCAAGGCCGTCACCGCCAACATCGCGACGATCGAGCCGAGTAGTCCTTGGATGAAACCTTCAGTGATGTAAGGAATCCGGATAAACCAGTTCGTCGCGCCGACCAACTTCATCACCGAGACCTCGCGACGACGGGCGAAAATCGCCATTCGAATCGTGTTGAGAATCAAAACGGTCGCCGAGAGCAGGAGGACCGCAGCCAGGGCCAAGAAGACGATCTGCAGAATACGAATCGCCCGATTCATCTCACGAATCTGTTGCTCGGGGGCGGTGACCTTGTAGACGCCCGGTTGCGTGGCGAAGGTCGACTCCACGACGAAAGCGTCCGACGGCACCGTGGGTATGCAGCGAAACGACGAGGGCATGTCGGTCACCTTGAGTACGTCAGACTCCGAAGGGGGCAGCAGTTGGAGGGCCTCTTTATAGTCCTGAGCCTGGGTGTAAAAGACGCAACTCTTCACAATGGGCAGATTCGCGAGCTGCGTCCTTATCCCATTGATCTCGCTCGAGGACGCGGTGGGCTGCATCCAGACGGTGACCCGGGTGCCCTGTTGCCACTGGGCCGAGGCCTGCGCGGCGCTCTGTTTCAATAGCAGCGCCGAGCCGACGAGCGAAAGTGAGACCGCAACCGTGAGCACGGCCGCGATCGTCATCATGCGATTGCGCCAGAGATTACTGAAGGTCTCTTTGAAGGCGTAGCGAAAGTACACGCGCATTAGAGGCTGACTCCCTCGTCGATGCCATAGACCCCGCGCACCTGGTCGCGAATCATCTCACCCTTGTCGAGCTCGACGACTCGGCGTCGCATACGGTCGACGAGCGCCTTGTCGTGTGTCGCCATCACCACCGTCGTGCCCGTGCGGTTGATGCGTTCCAGCAGCGCCATGATGGATTCCGAGTTGGACGGGTCGAGGTTCCCGGTGGGCTCGTCGGCCAGAAGAATGAGCGGACGATTGACGAAGGCTCGAGCTACCGCGACGCGCTGCTGTTCTCCGCCCGAGAGTTCGTGGGGCAGATTCTTCGACTTATCCGTCAGACCCACCAGTTCCAAGATCTGGGGGACCTGGGATTCGACGGTGGAACGCGGACGCCCGATCACTTCTAAGGCGAAGGCCACATTCTCAAAGACGTTCTTATTGGGCAGCAGTCGAAAGTCCTGAAAAACGCAGCCAATATTTCGCCGCAGGTACGGGACGCGCCATTTGGGCAACTCGCCGATGTCGCGACCGGCTTCGAGAATGCGCCCTTGGTCGGGATGCTCCTCACGCAGTAGCAGACGCAGAAACGTCGTTTTGCCTGAGCCTGACGCGCCCACCAAGAAGACGAACTCACCCTTTTCAATGTCGAGCGAGATGTCCTTGAGCGCCGACGTGCCGTTCTTATAAGTCTTGGAGACGTTCTCGAATCGAATCACGGCATCACCCCCTCGGGTTCATTGGTAGTTGTGCGACACATGGGCACAGTAATAATTCCATTCTAGTTTGAGCACGACGCGCGTTAGGGCCACAAAGCCCAGGCAATAGTGCTATCTCGAAACTTTTATGACGTCGAACGCTGACGTCGCAACTCGGCTTCCATGAATCCATCGAGGTCGCCGTCTAACACGGCTTCGACGTTGCCGGTTTCAAAGTCGCTGCGGTGATCCTTCACCAATTGATACGGCGCTTGTACGTAACTGCGAATTTGCGATCCCCACGCGTTGTCACTTCGTACGCCACTCAACGCGTTCATTTCGGCCAAACGCTGCACTCGGGCTCGTTCGGCCAACTTTGCTTCCAGGATCTGCATCGCTCGCGCACGGTTCTGGTGTTGGGAGCGCTCGTTCTGACAACTCACCACGATGCCACTCGGCAAGTGGGTCAGACGAATGGCGGAATCAGTCTTATTGACGTGCTGTCCACCGGCACCCGACGAGCGGTACGTATCGACGCGCAGATCCTTCTCGTCGATCTCCACCTCGGCCGCGCTGTCCTCGAGCAGAGGCGTGACGTCCAAACTGGCAAAACTAGTTTGGCGTCGCGCTTGAGAGTCGAATGGGCTCATCCGCACGAGTCGATGCACGCCGCGTTCCACCGAAAGCCAGCCGTAGGCGAAACGACCCTTCACGATGAACGTGGCCGAGAGCAAACCGGCCTCTTGGCCCTCGGTGGCTTCGTCAATCTCGACGCCGAAGCCTCGTCGCTCGGCCCAACGCGAGTACATCCGTAGCAGCATCTCGGTCCAGTCCTGGGCGTCGGTGCCTCCCGCGCCGGCGTGCAGTTCCACGATCGCGTCGTTTGCGTCGTAGGGACCGCTAAAAAGACTTTGCGTCTCTAAAGCAGCGATGGCGTGGCCGAGCAGCTCCACCGAACTCACTAACTCATCCAAGAGCGACCAATCGGCCTCGCCGGCACTTAGCGACTCTCGGGCGAACTCTGCGAGGACATTGGCGTCGTCGAGGGATCGACGAAGGGCGTCAAAGTCGTCGAGGTCGTTGGCGAGACGTCCCAGCTCGGTCGTAACGGCTCGGGCGTTATCGGCGTCATCCCAGAGATTGGGGTCGGCGGCCAGTTCGGCCACCAACGCCTGGCGAGCCCTGCTGGCGTCGATCTTGAGGTACTCTCGCGCTGCGTTCCAGCGGGTCTCAAGTTCTTCCAGCGTGGACAGGGCACTGCGTAAAGCGTTCTCCGCCTTAGGGTCGGCCATGGCACTGCTTGAACTTGCGTCCCGAGCCACACCAGCACGGATCGTTTCGACCGATTTTGTCGCCCTGTTGAGCGAGAGGCTTCCTTGACTTCTCGCGCGCCGGCAGTTCGGTGGCACCGGGCGCGACTTCGACCGCGTTGGTCATGGCACCTTCGAGCCCTTCGTCGGCTTCGCTCACCGGCGCGGGTTCGGCCGCGACTTCGACGTGCGTAATGTAGCGAACGTAGTCAAGGTCGACGGCTCCTAAGAGATGCTCGAACATCAGATAACCCTCTTTTTGCCACGCGGTGAGAGGATCTTGTTGGGCGACTTGGCGAAGATGGATTCCGTCACGCAGATAGTCCATGTCCGAGAGGTGTTCGCGCCAGCGCTGGTCGAGAATCTGCAGCATCACGTCGCGCTCGATCTCCTTGGCGGTGTCGGGGCCCCCGACAAAGTTCTCTGACTTCAACTCGTACTGACTGACGGCTTCATCCACGACCAGGGCCACGATGTCGTCGACGTTCTGGTACGCGCTCAACGTCTCGACGTTGAGCTGCGTCGGGTAGAACGCCTGCAAATCCAGCACCAGGGTGTTGAGGTCCCACTCTTCTGCGAAACTGCCTCCCAGTTGAAGATCAACAGCTTCGGTGAGACTCTGTTCGATCAGCGCCACAGTGGCGTCGTGAATGTCTTCGCCGTCGAGGACCTGTTGTCGCCGTCCGTAAATGACTTTTCGTTGTTCGTTCATCACCTCGTCGTACTTCAAGACGTCCTTGCGAATCTCTGCGTTTCGTGCTTCGACCGTGTTCTGGGCGCGCTCAATTGCTTTCGACACCATTTTGGCCTCGATGGCTTCGTCCTCGGGCATCGTGCGGTCCATGACCCACGACACGGCACCGGTCGCGAAGAGTCGAAGCAATTCGTCTTCGAGTGACAGATAGAAACGACTCTCACCAGGATCGCCCTGACGTCCCGAACGACCTCGCAGCTGATTGTCAATTCTTCGAGAGTCGTGACGCTCCGTGCCGAGCACGTAGAGCCCCCCGAGCGCGCGTACCTCATCGCCGTCGGCCTGAGTGAGCGGCTTCCACTTGGCGGCGGCCTTTTCAAAGGCCGCTTCATACTCTTCGGTGCCCGGAGAGAAGCCCTGCGCCACGGCGTCGCGCGTAGCGAGGCCCTCGAAGTTGCCGCCCAGCACGACGTCCACTCCACGCCCGGCCATGTTGGTCGCGACGGTGACCGCGCCTTTTCGACCGGCCTGGGCGACGATCTCCGCTTCGCGAAAGTGTTGTTTCGCGTTCAAGACCTCGTGAGGAATGCCGGCTTTGGAGAGTTCGCGCGACAACAGTTCTGATTTTTCCACCGAGGCGGTACCGAGCAAAATCGGCTGTCCGCGGTCGGAGCGCTCACGCACGTCCTCGACGATCGAGGCGAATTTGGCGGCCTCGGTCTTAAAGATGAGATCGGCCTGGTCGAGACGAATGTTGGTCTCATTAGTCGGAATGGGCACGACGGAGAGTTTGTAGGTATTGCCGAACTCCGCGGCCTCGGTCTCGGCGGTGCCGGTCATCCCCGCAAGTTTTTCGTAGAGACGAAAGTAGTTCTGCAAGGTGACGGTGGCCCACGTGTGATTCTCTTCTTGAATTCGTACGCGCTCCTTGGCTTCGACGGCTTGGTGCAGTCCGTCACTCCATCGGCGACCTTCGAGGGTTCGTCCCGTGAACTCGTCAACAATCTTCACTTCGCCCGCGTCAACGAGGTACTCCTTGTCGCGGTGAAAGAGCTCCTTCGCTCGAAGGGCTTGGCCCAGTTGATGCACGTAGTTCGTGGCGACGGCGTCATAGAGATTGGTCACGCCGAGTTGGCGCTCCACCTTCTCAATTCCTGCTTCCGTTGGCATCACGGTCTTCTTCTCTTCGTCGACTTCGTAGTCGGTGTCGCGAGTCAACGATCGAGCAATCGAGGCGAACTGGTAGTAGAGCTTCGTAACGTCCGACGCCGGACCCGAGATGATAAGGGGCGTACGAGCCTCGTCAATGAGAATCGAGTCAACCTCGTCGACAATCGCGTAGTGGTGTCCGCGCTGCACCATGTGTTCGCTTCGCCGTGCCATATTGTCGCGCAAGTAGTCGAAGCCGAACTCGGTGTTGGTGCCGTAGGTGACATCTGCGGCGTAGGCGTCGCGCTTTGCGTCAAAGTCCTGGAGATCGGGCCCCACCCGGCCCACTCGCAGACCTAAGAAGCGGTGCACCTCGCCCATCCAGTTCGCGTCGCGCGTCGCGAGGTAGTCGTTCACCGTCACGACATGCACCCCGTTGCCGGCCAGCGCGTTCAAGTACACCGGCAAGGTCGAGACGAGGGTCTTACCTTCACCAGTCTTCATTTCTGCGATCCAGCCAAAGTGCAGAGCCATGCCACCCATCAACTGCACGTCGTAAGGGCGCTGACCAAGCACCCGAGTGGCGGCCTCGCGCACCACCGCAAAGGCTTCGATTAAAAGGTCGTCCAGCGTCTCGCCCTCGGCGAGTCGCTCGCGAAAAACGTCAGTCTGGGCTCTAAGTTCGGCGTCGGTCAACGCGGCCATCTGCCCAGCGAGCTCGTTGATTGGTCCCACCAATTCGGCAAGCTGGCGCACTCGCTTGCCCTCGCCGGCCTTCAAAATCTTCTGAAATACGCTCATACCGTGCTTTACCCTACCGTTCGAAAATGATTTACAGCAGGGCTGCGAGTGCTGACCTGGTCTTTGACCCCACACTGGCCTGCGGCGGTGCCCGTGCGCACTACCGGCAGCTCACGCTCTCCTGCAGTGATCTCGCACACTTCACCGGCTCCCTCGGCGACCACGTTGGACGCTCCGGGGCAGGACTTACTTCTAAACCGCGCCATGCTCAGCGTCAACAAGACGCCTTACGTGGGTCGTTTCGCCCGCGACTGGCATCGACTTTCAACCACAGACCACTCGCAGCCCTAGGGCCATTCTAGACGCTGATCTCTTCACTTCTTAGGGCGCGCCATGAGAACGAGTACCAGTCGCAGACTTAAGACGAGACTCGCCAGGGGCACCAGCACTCGGCGCCAGCCCCGTGCCGTTTGAACCTCAAAGCGCAGGGCGCTGCGATGATGAGCCACGAGCATCTCTCGCGAGGCCCGAGCGCGTGACACGCCCTCGAGATGGGTCACCGTCGCGTCACTCGTCGCGGCCACCTCAAACCCGTGCTCACGCAACTCCCAGCACAGCGCCATGTCCTCGGCGAACATGAAGTACCGCTCGTCAAAGCCCCCCACCAACTCAAAGGCGGAGCGTCGAACAAGAAAACAGGCGCCCGACACCCAGTCGACGGTGCCGTCACTTCTTCTCGAGCGATAACGCGCCGTCGCCGGGTTTCCGGGCCACAGTGGCGCCAACACCGCGTGAAGGCCCGCGAGCCAGACGTTCGGAAAGACTCGCTGGGAGGGGTAGACCGTGCCGTCGGTGCGTAGAATCTCCGGCCCGACGAGCGCCACCTTCGGGTGCGAGTCGAGAAAGGCCACGAGGGCCGCTACCGCACCATGGTGTACCACGACGTCGGGGTTCGACACGAGGACGTAGCTCGTCGGACGAGTCAACGCGACACCGCGATTTACCCCGCGCCCGTAGCCGAGATTAACGCCCGGCGAGACCAGCACCACCCCGCGCTCGAGCAGCGACGAAGGAACCGAACCAACCTCACCGTTCTCGACCACGACGATCTCTTGAACCCCGTTGGCGAGGAGCGAGTCCACACACTCGACCAACACCTGATCGGTGTGATAGTCAACGACCACCGCGGAGACGTCATGGGTCACCTCGCTCACCTCGTCACGTCGTCGCGATGCGCGCGGTCCACCACCAGGCGAGCGACGGCGTCTCGCCACTCGGGCAACGCCGCCCAATTTGAAGCGAACTTCTCGGTATTGAGGTCACTACGCACCGGGCGTAAGGCGAGAGGGGTTGGCGACAACTCACTCGATGAGATCGGTGTCGCGAACTCCTCACCCCGATTGAGGAGGCCCCCAACGTACGAAGCGACTTCGAACCACGTGGTGGCGCCGGGGTTCGCCACGTGCCAAGTGCCGCTGGGTCGTTCTCGCACCAACGTCACCAGTGACCTGGCCAGGTCGCTCGCGGCACTCACGGTGCCCTTGAGGTCGTTCACGAAGCGCACGTTGGCCCCCGACATCGCTCGATCGGCAATCACGTGGATGACGTTCTTGCCACGCACACCCATCACCCACGACGTACGAACGATCGTGTCGCGCGGCGAGCAACGAAGCTCGCCTTCGCGTTTCGACGCGCCATAGACGCTCAGAGGATGCGGATCGTCATACTCCACGTACGCGCTGCCCTTGGTACCGTCGAACACGTAGTCGGTCGATATGGCGATAAGGTGCGCGCCGACCTCACTGGCCGCCAGTGACATCGACTCGGTGCCCTGCTCGTTTACCTCAAAGCACGCCGCTGCGTCCTCTTCGGCGCGGTCCACGGCTGTGTACGCCGCGAGATGCACGATGACGTCTGGTCGGGCCGCGCGAATTGATCGAAGAACGCCGTCGCGATCAGTGACGTCGAGTTCGCGACGAGTGAGACCAAGCACCTCGAATTCCTCAGGAGTGGCGACTCGACCGTCCGGTTGAAACGCCGCGTCACCGCCCGGGGGCGTGAAGCCGCGAAGCACGTCCACCAGATCGACCCCGACTTGACCTCCGGCGCCGGTCACTAAGACTCGAGTGGGCCGACTCACGCGCCCGCTACCTGACCGTGGCGTACGTGCACCACGTCGCCCACACCAAAGGTCTGCATGACGCCCTCGACCTCGACCAGGAGTTGACCGGCCGCGTCGACACCGAGCGCTCGCCCGACGACGGTGCGAGCGAGTTGCTCGACGCGCACGGTCTGGCCGATCGTGGCCGAGGCGCTCTCGTACTCTCTTCGCAACATTCGTTGACCGTCTTCGCTATCGAGTTGTGCACGGCGCGTCTCGAGCTCTTCGAGCACCAGATCGAGCAGCGCGCGTGGCGCGATCGTCAGACCGCTCTCACGAAGCACGCTGGTTGAGGACACTCCCTCGGGACCGGGGTACGTGAGATTCACACCAAGTCCCACCACGACGGCCAAGTCACGCTTCGTCCCCACGACCTCCGCGAGAAGTCCGGCGAGCTTGTTGTCTCCAACGACCAAGTCATTGGGCCACTTGAGTTGTGGTCGAACGCCACAGAGACGAACCAGGGCGGCGCGAGCAGCCAGCGCCACCGCGGCCACGACGAGTTGCAGGTGCTCTGATTCAAGTTGCGGTCGCAAGAGAATCGAACAGAGCAGTGACGCTCTCGGCGGTGATGACCACTGGCGGTCTAAGCGTCCACGACCGGAGCTCTGAAAATCGGCGATGGCGACGAGTCCCTCGGCGACCGCGTCGTTGACCTGAGCGGCCACGTACGAATTGGTCGAATCGATGTCATCAAAGTGTTCAACACGCCAAACAATGGGGCTCACACTCAAACATTAGAGTTTGAGAGACGAGTGCTAGAAAATAACTGGCTCTGTACGGAGGTTTGGGTGCTAAAGAAAGTCCTCATCGCCAATCGAGGCGAGATCGCGGTTCGCGTGATTAGGACCTGCCGGGAAATGGGCATCACCACCGTCGCGGTCTACTCCGAGTTGGACCGTAACGCGCTGCACGTGAGAATGGCCGACGAGGCCTACGCCCTCGGCGGTCAAACGGTCGCGGAAAGCTACCTCAACACCGAGGCGATCTTGGACGTGATCGAACGCTCCGGGGCCGATGGTGTCCATCCCGGTTACGGCTTCTTTTCAGAGAACCCCGACTTTGCTCGCGCGATCCTTTCGCGCGGGGTTACCTTCATCGGACCGCCGCCCGAGGCGATGGAGGTCATGGGCGACAAAATCTCATCACGTCTCGCGGCCGAGGCGGTGGGCGTCGCCGGGGTGCCGGGCCGGAACCAAGTTCTCAAAAACGCGAAGGAAGTGGTCGCCTTCGGTAAGGAGTTCGGTTGGCCCGTCGCGATCAAGGCCGCGTACGGGGGCGGCGGTCGTGGGATGAAGGTCGTCAACGCGTCCGACGAAGCTCCCGCGGCACTGGAAAGCGCTCAGCGCGAAGCTACGAGTTACTTCGGGCGCCCGGAGTGCTATCTCGAGCGCTACCTCGCGTGGCCCCGACACGTCGAGATGCAGATCCTCGCCGACACTCACGGCAACACGTTGTGGCTTGGTGAACGTGACTGCTCAACGCAGCGTCGTCACCAAAAATTAGTCGAGGAGACACCGGCTCCGAACTTTCCCGACGACGTGCGCCACGCTATGGGTGAAGCGGCCGTGAAGATTGCGAGGGCCTGTGGCTACGTGAACGCCGGGACCGTGGAGTTCCTCTACCAAGACGGCGAGTTCTACTTTCTCGAGATGAACACGCGCCTTCAGGTCGAACACCCCGTGACCGAAATGGTGACCGGACTCGATCTCGTGGAGTGGCAACTTCGCATCGCCACCGGAGAGCAGTTGGACTTCGCCCAAGGGGACGTTCGACCGAGCGGCCACGCGATCGAGATTCGCCTCAACGCCGAAGATCCCGCGGGAGGGCGCTTTCTGCCTTCCCCGGGGACGATCACGCGATTCGATCTGCCTTCGGGTCCGGGCGTCCGTCTCGACGCGGGCTACAGCGTGGGCGATTCGATCTCGCAGTATTACGACAATCTGATCGGCAAGCTCATCGTCTGGGCCCCGGACCGCGAACGGGCGCGCCGGCGGATGCTGCGCGCGATCGAAGAGACCGCTATTGAAGGCGTCGCAACTACCCTCAGCGCGGACGTCGCGATTCTCTCGAGTGAAGAGTTCGTCAACGGCACGCACTCGACCAAGTGGCTGGAAACCAGTTTGGACTTCGCCGCGTTGCCGACGCCGGGCATGGCCGCTATCTCCGTAGGTGAGGGCACGGTACGCAAGGACGTCACGGCCGAAGTAAACGGACGGCGAGTCACCGTCGCGCTCTGGATCCCAGAGTCGGACGAGGAGTTGCCCGCGCGTCCCCAGAGCACCGCCGCCAAACCCCGACGCCAACACCACTCCGGTGTGCTCGGCAGTGGTTCGGGCAAGGTCAGCGTGCCGATGCAAGGCACGATCGTGAAGGTCAACGTCGAAGTCGGACAGGCGGTCGAGGCCGGCGACACGGTCGTCATTCTTGAAGCTATGAAAATGGAAAACCTGGTGAGTGCCGAGAGATCGGGCGTCGTGAAAGCTATCAACGTCACCACGGGCGACTCCGTCAGCGCCGGCGACGTCGTGGTGGAGATTGAATGACGTTACAAGATCGCGCCACGAAGGCCATCGAGAACGCTCGTCACGATCTCGTCGCACTGAGCCGTTACATCCACGCCCACCCCGAACTCGGGTACGTCGAGTTTGAGTCATCGGAGGCGGTCGCACTCGCCGCCGAACAGCAGGGTTTCCTCGTCGAACGAGGCGTCGCCTCGTTGCCCACCGCCTTTCGCGCCACCCAGGGATCGGGTGAACTGCACATCTCTTTTTGTGCCGAGTTCGACGCACTGCCCGACGTCGGTCACGCCTGCGGTCACAACATCATCGCGGCGTCCTCGCTCGGTGCGGCGCTCGGGCTTGCAGCCGTCGCCGATGAACTCAATCTCACGGTCACGTTGCTCGGTACGCCGTCCGAGGAGGGAGGCGGAGGCAAGATCGATCTCATCGAAGCGGGGTACTTCGACGATGCGCACGCGGCGATGATGGTGCACCCATTTCCACAAGAGTGGCTCGACGCCAGGTGTCTCGCCGTCGATCACTTCGACGTCGTGTTCGCCGGCAAGGCGGCTCACGCGTCGGCGGCCCCGTGGGAGGGCGCGAACGCACTAGACGCACTCACCATTGCTCAAGTCGCCCTTGGTCTGTTGCGTCAACAGTTGCGCCCGGAGGATCAGGTGCACGGCATAGTCACCGAGGGTGGCTCGGCCGCCAATATCATCGCGAGTCGAGCCGTGGGACGCTTCATGGCTCGATCAACCACGGCCGAGCGACTCAGCGAACTGCGAAGTCGCGTCAACGCCTGCTTTGAAGCCGGCGCCCTCGCTACGGGCACCACACTCGTCATTGAAGAAGTCGGGCACTCCTTCTCGCATATGGAGTCCGACCCCGATATCCTCGCCCACTACCGTCGTTCGGCCGAATCGCTCGGGAGAGATTTCGCCCTCGATGACGAGCTCGCCGCGAAGCCGACCATCTCCACGGACATGGGCAACGTCTCGCTCGTGGTGCCGTCGATCCATCCCCTCTTGATGATTCCCACCCACGGGGCCGTCAATCATCAGCCGGAGTTCACGGCCGCCTGCGTAACACCAGCAGCCGATCAAGCGGTCATCGACGGTGCCGTCGCCCTGGCCCATACGGCCATTGCCGTCGCCCAGGACACGGCGTTGCGTCAACGGCTCCTTCAGCGCGCATGATGCTCGAACACGCGCTGTTGAGTATTCGCGTGGGGGAAGAACCGGCATTCGAAGAGTCGATGCGCGAAGCGTTGCCCCTCATCGAGAGCGCCGAAGGGTGCTTTGGCGCCGAAGTGCGCCGTCAGGCCGAAGATGGATCGTTCTACCTTTTACTCGTTCGCTGGTCCTCGATTGACGCGCACCTCTCGTTTCGAGAGACGGAGCTCTTTACCGCGTGGCGTGCTCTCACCCACCGCTACTACCGCGAGGTCCCGGTCGTGACGCACTTTCACGAACCGCTGACTTACTAACCCGCCTGGTAGACCCCGAACTCATCACGCAAGACGTCGGCCACTTCACCGAGCGTCGCCAGTCGTGCCAGCGCCGTCTTCATCGGATAGAGCACATTGGCCGATCCACGAGCGGCCGCACCGAGGTCGTCGAGCGCCGCACGCACCGCATCGTTGTCGCGCGACACCTTAAGTTGGCGAACGCGCGCGATCTGGTCTTGCTGTTGCTGCTCGTCGATGGGAAAGACGTCGGCTCTGGTGGGCTCGCTCTCGATGAATCGATTGACTCCGACCACGATCTTGTCGCCTCGTTCGACTCCGCGCGCGAACTCATAGGCCGCGGCGTCAATCTCGTCTTGAAGGTAGTGCGCCTCGATCGCCGCGACGGAACCACCCATCTGGTCAATGGTCTCGATGTACTCTCGAGCCCGTCGTTCGACCTCGTTGGTCAATGATTCGACGAAGTACGAACCGGCCAAGGGGTCCACGGTGTCGGCGGTGCCCGACTCGTAACCCAGAACCTGTTGGGTTCGCAGGGCCAGCTTCGCGGCCCGCTCCGTCGGAAGTCCCAGCGCTTCGTCAAAGCCGTTGGTATGCAGGCTCTGAGTCCCGCCCAGTACGGCGGCGAGACCTTGGAGAGTAACGCGCACGATGTTGTTCTCAGGCTGTTGGGCCGTCAGCGTCGAGCCACCGGTCTGAGTATGAAAGCGCAACATCGTCGAACGAGGATCGCTCGAGCCGAAGCGCTCGCGCATGATCGAAGCCCACAATCGACGTGCCGCGCGATATTTGGCCACCTCTTCGAAGAGATTGTTGTGCGCGTTGAGGAAAAAACTGAGTCGTGGCGCGAATACGTCAAGGGTCAGTCCCGCGGCGAGCGCCGCTTCGACGTAGGCAATGCCGTTGGCAAGAGTGAAGGCGATCTCTTGCACGGCCGTCGAGCCGGCCTCTCGAATGTGGTAGCCCGAGATCGATATCGTGTTCCAGTTCGGCATCTCCTTCGCGCAGTAGGCAAAGGTGTCCACCACGAGGCGCATCGACGGCCGGGGCGGATAGATATACGTACCTCGCGCCACGTACTCCTTCAAGATGTCGTTTTGCACGGTGCCGCGAAGTTGCGCGCCAGTACTTCCTTGCTCTTCTCCAACGAGCTGATAGAGCAACAAGAGCGTCGCCGCGGTCGCGTTGATGGTCATCGACGTCGTGACTTCGGCGAGCGGCAGATCACGTAACAGCAGTCGCATGTCCTCTAGGGATGAGATCGCTACGCCGACTTTGCCCACTTCACCTTCGGCTCGCACGTGGTCGGCGTCAAGGCCCATCTGCGTGGGCAGGTCGAAGGCGCAAGAGAGCCCCGTCTGGCCGGCGTCCAAAAGAAACTTAAAACGTTCATTGGTCGCTTCGGCGCTCCCGAAGCCAGCGTACTGCCGCATCGTCCACAGTCGCCCGCGGTACATCGTCTCTTGAACGCCTCGGGTATATGGATAGGCGCCCGGTTCACCGAGTTGGGCCTCTTCGTCAAAGTCCTTGAGATCGGCGCCCCGATAGACCGTTTTGATTTCAATTCCCGAATCGGTGACGCGTTCGTCGGCACTCACGCCACCAAGGCTAGGCGGTACTCGTCGTTCCCAACGTCGACGAAACTGCCATCGAGGTGCGAAATGTCGTTCGAGCATCGCGCGAGAGAGCAAGATAGAGAGATGTACTGCTCGAACTGTGGCTCGGAAATGAATGAAACGCAATGTCCAGCGTGTGGCAGAACGCTTGCCGCCAACGCCCACGGCCGGATCGATACTGCGACGGGACTGATGCTGGCCGGATGGTGGCGCCGAGTAGGTGCGACGTTTGCCGACGATCTGATATTGATTATTCCGACGCTGGTCGTGGTGTCAATCTTCGCCCAGCTTGACGGCAACATTGCCGGCGCGGTCATTGGTCTGGTACTCCAGGGTATCTATATGGTCAAGCTCTTGAGCGGCGCTCGAGGTCAGACCGTCGGCAATCGCGTCGTGGCGACGAGAGTTCGCGACGCGGGAAATGGACAGGCCATCAACCTTCTACAGGCGTTCAAACGCTGGGGCTTCATCGCCGTTTACAGCGCTATCGAACTCGCGTCAAGCTCGGCCTCAATCTATATCGTGGTCGTTATCGCACTCATTGACAACCTATATCCGTTGTATGACTCGCGGAATCAGACTCTGCACGACAAGTTCGCCGGCACAATTGTTGTTATGGCCTAAGTCAATTGACAGGAAGTACCTAAAAGTCACAGCATAAGAACGAATTTACGGTGGTACAATTCCCTTCAGGACGTCAGGACCTTGCTTCCTCTTCCCCCGACAATGCGTCAGGGAAATAAGAAGAAGGTCGAAATGCAAGTTCGAACCATACGAACCGGTTTATTCAGTCTCGTTCTGGCCCTAGGTGTAGCAATTCCCGGTGGGATCGCCGTCGCCGGAACACAGCGAGCAAACACTGCGCAACCGAAAGTTTCAGAAACGTCCACGTGCACTAAGGGTGCTCCCTCCGATGGGTATGAGGGGTACTGCGCGACACTTGACGGCAAGAACACCTACTTCGGTCTCTACGGACTGGGTTTTCCGTCGATCAACGGATGGGGACTGTGCGCGGACTCTCCAGCAAATGACGGCAACTATCCCATGACCACCTATAACTACGTGGCTTCGGGATCGCCCAGTGGCGCGTCAACTGCTGGCTTCGCGGCCCTCGGTTACGCCCTTTCAAAGGAGCAGGCGCTCGGACGAATTAGTTCAGGACGCGCAGGCCTGTACACCGCCAGTCAATTGGGCGCCGCCGCAAAAATCGTCTACAACCACGTCGCGTGGGGATTGGCGTATCCGGCGACTGACGCGGGCACTACGGCCGCCGTCAGCGAACTACGTGCCTTGATGAGCCAGGTCTCGGGCATCACCGCCGCACCGAAGCTCAAGGTTGCCCTGACTGCCACGTCGGCCACCGATCCGACCGCCAAAATTACGGTCACAGTTCCTGGGGCCAATCGAGGACTAGCGGATCAGCTCGTCTCATTCAAAGTGCGCGGCGGACACGTTAAGGGTTCATCCGCGACGACCGGGACAGTGACGACGAACGCCAAGGGTATTGCCCTCGTGCCAGTGATCGCGTCGAGCTCAGCGGCCAACGTTACGGTCACTGCTTCGGCTCGCGTCGGTAATCCATCGCTTGCCTTTTTCAAGCCCACGCGAATCAACAAGAGTGCTCAGATCCTTGTGGCACCTAAGGTCGCGACGGTCATCTCAAAGTCCAGTACCTTGAGCTTGGCCAAGCCGGCTGCAACGGGCGGAACGCCCGGGCCAGCTGGCGCGACTGGCGCGACTGGCGCGACTGGCGCGACTGGCGCGACTGGCGCGACTGGCGCGACTGGCGCCACGGGCGCCACGGGCGCGTCGGGTTCGGGAGGTACGAACGGTACGAACGGTACGAACGGTACAAACGGTACGAACGGTACGAACGGTACGACAGTGGACTTCGCTGAGTTCTACGGCCTTGCCCCTGGGGACTACGCGGCGACCATTGCCGTCGGCGCGCCAGTGCCGTTTCCAGAACTCGGCCCAACTCTCGGCACCGGAGTGATCACGAAGCTCACCGGAACAACGTTCAACCTGTCGACCATCGGGACATATGAAGTCACGTTTGAGGTCTCCGTTACCGAAGCTGGTCAGTTAGAGCTCACGCTCGATTCAGGTGGTGGGCCAGCGGTCTTGGCGTACACCGTCGTCGGTCGAGCGACGGGCACGTCACAGATTCAAGAGACGGCATTGGTGACGACGACTGTCGCGAACAGCGTGCTCTCGGTCGTCAATCCCTCCGCCAACTCAACGGCACTGACCGTGACTCCTGGCGCGGGTTCGGGAGGTGCAACTACGGTTGCCGCTTCATTGATCATCGAGCTTTTGTAGTAGGCCTCAGCTAAAAAGCCCCCACCCTCGATCGTGTCAACAGCGATCGAGGGTGGGGGCCTTTTGATTCGTCAACGGCAATCCGCGGTACGGCGCCTAAGCGTGGACCGGGTGGGGCATACACAGATCGTCGTACTCGGCTATTTGGATCGGACCGGCGTTCTCGCCACAGGCCGGACACGACGGGTCGCGGCGCACGTTGAACGTGCGAAACGACTGTTCCAGTGCGTCGTAGGTCAAGAGTCGACCAACTAAGGGGTCACCCAACTCGAGGAGCAGCTTGATCGTCTCGACGGCTTGAATCGAGCCGACGATGCCGGGCAGCACACCGAGCACCCCCGCCTCGGCGCAGCTGGGAGCGAGTTCAGGTGGGGGCGGCTCAGGAATCATGCAGCGATAACAGGGCCCCACGTAGGGACTAAAAACGGTCGCCTGGCCCTCAAAGCGAAAAATGGAACCGTGCACCACTGGGATGCGCTTGACCAGCGAGGCGTCGTTGACCAGATAGCGCGTGGGGAAATTGTCCGTTCCGTCAACGATGACGTCGTAGCCGTCGATGATGTCGAGAATGTTGTCCGCGCCCAAGCGAGTGTCGTAGGTGAGGACTTTGACGTCGGGGTTCATCGCCGTCAACGTCGCCTTGGCACTGTCAACTTTGCGCATGCCCACGCGGTCCATAGAGTGAAGAATCTGGCGCTGTAGGTTCGACGCGTCAACGACGTCCATGTCAATGATGCCCAGCGTGCCTACCCCGGCCGCAGCGAGGTAGAGCGCGGCCGGTGAGCCGAGCCCTCCCGCGCCGAGCACCAGGACCTTGGAGTCGAGTAGCTTCATCTGGCCCGCCTCGCCCACTTCGGGCAGGAGAAGATGTCGTTGATAGCGAAGCCGCTGATCTTGGGTCAAGGTGTGAGGGGTGTTCCACTCAAGCCCCTCGTCCTTCCAGCGATTGAAACCACCCACGAGCGAGACGACGTCGGAATAGCCCAAATCCTGGAGCGTCTTCGCGGCAAAGGCGCTGCGCGTGCCGCCGGCACAGTAGACCGCAATCGGCGCCGCCTTGTCGGGGAGAAGCCCCTCAATCGAAAACTCGAGCTGGCCCCGGGGCACGTGAACCGCGCCGGGCAGCGCCCCTTGTTGATACTCGTCGGGTTCGCGTACGTCGAGCAGCGTGAAGGCATCGAGACGAGCGGCGACCTCCTGGCGGTCGATCTCACGGATCTCGGCCTTGGCGGCGTTCAGTAGGTCTCGCGGTGTCGACAAGGGACGCTCCTATTCAGTGGTTAAACCCTACCTGCTGGGTCATCATTCGACGACGTTGCACCTGCTAAACCCGTCGCGTGGAACTTCACGAACTACTCGCCCGGCGACGAATGACACGCTCCTTTGACGGAACGCCCGTCGATGAATCCTGGCTTGACAAGATCTGCGCCCAGGCCCTGTGGGCGCCCACCGCCGGCAACAGCGCGGGGGTTCGGCTCTACACGCTGGGCGCTCAGTACGTCGAGGCGTACTTCGAGAACGCCACTGACGAAGCGTGGCGAGAACGTGCTCGTCGAAGTGAGGGCCTCCGTCGAGCGGGCGGCATCGTGCTCGTGACGACACGAGTCCAGGACTACCTGGCTCGCTACGGTGAAGACGACAAAACACACTCCGGTCTGAGTGAACGTTCGGCGTGGCCGGTGCCGTACTGGCACACCGACGCGGCGATGGCGACGATGGCCCTGTTGTTGTTGATCGATGAGAGCGGCTGGCAGTCAACGCTGTGGGGAAGCTTTCGAAACGCCGACGCGGTGTTGCAATGGGCGGGCGTCAAGGACGAGGAGCTCTTCGGCGCGGTGTTGATCGGACGAGGCGACGGCGCCGACGAGTCGTCGAGCTCGCTGCGCCGAGCGGTGCCCTCGCGAAGCGCCCGGGTCCGGCGCCTGACTCCCTAAGCGTGTTCGGGCGGCGCCAACGCCGCGAGGTACTCCACCAACGTACGAGCGGAAAAAGCGGTCGCGCCCTTTGTGAGGTAGCCGCGCGCCTCACCGGACCTCGCCGGTCCCGCAATGTCCAGATGCGCCCAGGATCGTCCGTCCGTGAAGCGGCGCAACAAGAGCGCGGCGGCAATCGATCCCGCCAAGGGGGCTTTGCCGATGTTCTTCATGTCCGCGATATCGGAGTCAATGTGCGACTCATAACTTTCGACGAGCGGCATGCGCCACAGCGCCTCGCCGCTTCGTTCGCTCGCGGCACTGAGCAACGCGGCCAGTTCATCGTTCGAGGAGAACAACGCACCGACTTCATCGCCCAAGGCCACGGTCTGCGCCCCAGTCAACGTGGCGACGTCAATGATCGCATCGGGCTTGATCTCCGCAGCCAGACTGAGTCCGTCGGCCAAGATCAGGCGACCTTCGGCGTCGGTGTTGAGTACTTCAATGGTCATGCCATTTCGAATCGTCAGCACGTCGCCCGGCTTCGTGGCCTTATCGCCCAAGAGATTCTCGGTCAAGGGAGCGATGGCCGTCACGCGCACGTTCAGGCGCAGACGGCTCGCGAGCGAGAGAACGGCCATCACGATCGCGGCGCCCGACATATCGGTCTTCATCGTCATCATGCCCTCACCGGACTTTATGGAGAGACCTCCCGAGTCAAAGGTCACTCCTTTACCCACGAGCGCGACGTGAGGAATCTTCGCCCCCGGTCGAGGGTCGTACGTGGCGTAGACGAGTCGCGTCGGTTGCGCCGATCCCTGCCCCACACCCAGCAACCCACCGAGACGCTCCTCTTTGATCTTTGATTCAGTCCAGATCTGCACGTTGACGTGCTCGTCGTTCTCGAGACGCTCGTCAATCGCCTTGGCCAAATCTCGCGGAGGGAGAAAGCCGGCCGGTGAGTCGATGAGGAACTTGGCCCAGTTCACGGCGTCGGCGATGAGGGCCCCGCGCTCAGCGCCCTTGGTCACGGCGTCGTGAATGGACACCGTGGGTAGCGGCACAGCCACGGGCACGACGTCAAACGTCTCCTTGGAACTCTTGTTCTTAAAGCTGTACGAGGCCAACAGCGCGCCTTCCACCACTGCCTGCGCCGCGTTCGATGGATCGGCCAGACCATTGGTCGGCAACAGCACCGCCATCGAACCTTCACCGGCGGCCCGAAAGGCCCCCGCGCCGAAAAGTCGATAGCTCTGCAGCGACTGATCATTCGAGCCCAACGAGACGAACGCGACGTTCAATCCTTGGAGCGAACGCAGCACGACCGAGCTGCCCGCCACCTCTTTCAGGCCTTGGTTCGAGCACCAGGCTTTGCTTAGCGTGCGAGGAATCTCTATGCCGCCCAGCGTTGAGGGGATCGCGTCGCTAATCGCGCCCACGCCGTCTTTAAAGATCACCGGTACGCCAACGGTCGCCTGCAGCTGTGCTTCTTTGAGTGAGGAGATTCGTACCGTGCGTGCCATGCAATGCCTCTTCTAGTTATGAACCCTGGCGGTTCGGTGATTCAGTCCCTCGGCCCAGCGAGCCATCGTCCAGACGAGGTCACTCAGTCGATTGAGAAACGGGATAACAAAGGAGTCCTCGAGGGGATAGCTCACGGCCACCCGCTCGGCACGGCGAATAACGGTGCGTGCGACGTCCAGAGCGGCCGAAAGCCGGTTCTCGCCCGGTACTACGAACTCCTTGGGCATCTCGATCTCGGCGGCGAGCCCATCGATTTCTTGCTCGAGACGCTCGATCATCTCGTTGCTCACGAGTGACTTCTCCGCCACGAGTTTGTGCCGGTTAGCGGGGAGGGTGGCGACCTCAGCCATCAAAACCCACAGATCACGCTCGAGGGTGATCAGGAGTATGTCGATGCGCGATCCGTTTTCGCTCAACGACCGCGCCCAACCGAGTGCCGCTTGCGCCTCGTCCACGGCGCCGTTGACTTCGACCAGTTCAGAACTCTTCGCCACGCGGCCGCCCATGTAGAGTCCCGTGGTGCCGTCGTCACCGGCACGCGTGTAGATCTTCACATCGCCAGCGTAGTGAACATAACCATCGCCAGTAACCTGAAGAACCAATGGAACTCGCTTCGCGTCCACCGTTTGCTCGTCCGAGCGCCGACGACCCCTATCTACAGGCCCTCGCCCAACGAGTGCTGATTTTTGACGGCGCCACCGGTACCAACCTTCAACTTCAATCTCTCAGCGCGGACGACTTTGGCGGTGCGTCATTCGAGGGTTGCAACGAGGTCCTTAACCTCACAAAACCCGCAACCGTCGAAGCGCTGCATCGATCGTTCTTCGACGTGGGCGTGGACGCCGTGGAGACCAACTCCTTTGGTTCGTTTTCGGTCATTTTGGCGGAGTACGGCATTGCCGATCGCGGGCACGAATTGGCCTTGGCGTCGGCGCAGATCGCGCGTCGCGTGGCCGATAGTTACGCCAGCGCCAACGAGCCCAAGTTCGTGGCCGGCTCGATGGGACCAGGGACCAAATTTCCGACGCTCGGCCAGATCACCTACGACGGCCTCTCGGCGAGTTACGAAGAACTGGCTCTTGGACTCTTAGAGGGCGGCGTTGACCTCTTGCTCGTTGAGACCATGTTCGACCTCCTCTCGGGCAAGGCGGCCATCGCGGCGTGTCACCGCGCGATGGCCCGTCACGGTCGCGTGGTCCCGATTCAAGTCCAGGTCACCATTGAACTGACGGGTCGAATGCTGCCGGGCACCGAGATCGGCGCCGCCATCACCGCGCTGAGCCCGCTCGGCATCGACGTCCTCGGCCTTAACTGCGCGACCGGACCGGTGGAGATGTACGAACCACTGCGAACACTCTCGGACAGCGCGCCGTTGGCATTGTCGTGCATGCCCAACGCCGGACTCCCGAGCGTGGTCGACGGCAAGATGCACTACGACCTCAGCCCCGATGCGCTGGCCGAGCACTTGGCGAAGTTTGTTGCCGAATACGGCGTCCAGGTGGTGGGCGGATGTTGCGGCACAACGCCAGAACATCTGGCGCGCGTGATTGAGACCGTGAGGCCTCTCGTCGCGGCCAAGCGCTCGCCGGTCGCCGAGTACGCGGTGGCGTCGATCTACTCACCCGTCAGTTATCAACAGGACCGCTCCGTGCTGCTCGTTGGGGAACGAACCAACGCGAACGGCTCAAAGAAGTTCCGCGACGCCATGCTCGAAGGCGATTGGGACACGTGCGTAGAGATCGGACGCGATCAGATCAAAGAGGGCGCCCATATCTTGGACGTCTGCGTGGACTACACCGGCGCCGACGGGGTCGCTGACATGAACGAGCTGATGAGTCGACTCGCGACCCAGTCCTCGGTACCGGTCATGATCGACACCACCGAAGCGCCGGTGGCGCGCCAGGCCCTCACGTGGCTCGGCGGCAAACCTTTGTTGAACTCGGTCAACCTCGAAGAGGGCGATGGCCCGGGTACGCGCCTGGACAGTTTCTTGACGCTGGCGGCGGAGTTCGGCGCGGCCGTCGTGGCCACCTGCATCGACCAAGAGGGTCAGGCGCGAACGGCGGAGTGGAAGGTTCGAGCCGCCAAAGCCATCACCGAACTCGCGGTCTCACGCTACGGCCTCGATCCTCACGACATCTTCATCGACACCCTGGCGTTGCCCTTGTCCACGGGCATGGTCGAGTCGCGTCGTGACGGCATCGAGACGCTCGACGCGATTCGCCGGATCAAGGTCGAGTTGCCCGAGGTGCGCACGATCCTTGGACTCTCGAACATCTCCTTTGGCCTTAATCCGGCCGCACGTCAGGTCCTGAACAGCGTTTTTCTGCACGAAGCCGCCGAAGCCGGACTCGACGCCGCCATTGTGCACGCGTCGAAGATCCTTCCGCTCCATCGAATCGACGAAGAGGCGCGTCAGGTCTGTCTGGACCTCATCTACGACCGCCGGCGCGACGACTACGACCCTTTAAGCGAGCTGCTTCGTCTCTTCGAGGGCGCGTCGGTGTCGCAAAATAAAGGTCCGTCCCTCGACGACCTGCCCCTCAACGAGCGACTCAAGCGGCGCATCATCGACGGTGCGCGCGTGGGGCTCGAGGACGACTTGAACGAGGCGATGACCGAGGGCGCCAAGCCGCTCGACATCGTGAACGAGATTCTTCTCGACGGCATGCGTGTCGTCGGCGATCTCTTCGCCAGTGGCGAAATGCAACTGCCGTTCGTACTGCAAAGTGCCGAGACGATGAAGTCGGCCGTATCGCACCTCGAACCCCTGATGGAAAAGAGCGACCAGGGAGGACGCGGTCGCGTCGTGCTCGCCACCGTGAAGGGCGACGTGCACGACATTGGCAAGAACCTCGTGGACATCATCTTGACCAACAACGGGTACGAAGTCATCAACCTCGGCATCAAGGTCGGCGTGAACGAGATGCTCAGCGCGGTCGAAGAACACAAGGCCGACGCGCTCGGCATGAGCGGCCTGTTGGTGAAGTCCACACTCATCATGCGTGAGAACCTCGAGATCATGAATGAGCGCGCGATGTCCTCAGTGCCGGTGTTGCTCGGCGGCGCCGCGCTCACGCGCACCTACGTCGAGCGCGACTTGCGAGAGATCTACGGCGGACGCGTCTTTTACGGAAAGGACGCCTTCGAAGGACTTCGCGTCCTTGACCAGTTGGGTGAGATTCGCCGAGGCGGCGTCGACGATCCCACCTTTGGCCGAGAGCTGTCGCAAAAGAAAGTCACGCGACGATTTCGCGACACGTCACCCGAACCTGATCCCAACCTGCCTCGCCACAGTCCCGACGTAGAGACCGACAATTCGCTGTTCGTACCGCCCTTTCTCGGGACCCGCGTGGCCAAGGGCATGTCGATCGACGAGATCAGCGAGTTTTTGAATCTCACCGCACTGTTTCGCAATCAGTGGGGCTTTCGCCCGGAGAACGGCGAGGACGACCCGGCCTTCAAGGTGCGGGTGAGCGCCACGTTGCGCGAGCAGTTGAGTATCGCCAAAGAGGAGGACCTACTCATCCCCCAGGTCGTATGGGGACACTTTCCCGCCGCGGCCGACGGCAACGATCTCATCATCTACGCCGACGACTCCCACGACAACGAACTGACGCGCTTTCACTTTCCCCGGCAGAATGATGCGCCCAATCTTTGTATCGCCGACTTCTTTCGCTCGATCGACAGTCCCGATCACGACTACGCCAGTTTCATGCTGGTGACGATGGGCAGCCGGGTCTCGGAACGAGCGCACCAACTCTTTACCGAGAATCACTACAACGACTATCTGATGCTGCACGGACTGGGCGTCGAGATGGCCGAAGCGCTCGCCGAGCTCTGGCACCAGCGGATCCGCCAAGAACTGGGTTACGCGCAAGAAGACGGCCCCACGCTGACTGGTCTCTTTCGCCAGCAGTACCGCGGTGGACGCTACTCCTGGGGCTACCCGGCCTGTCCCGATCTCACCGATAACGCGAAGGTCGCCGCGTTGCTCGAGTCGGAACGTATCGGCGTCTCGGTATCAGAGGGTTTCCAACTTCATCCCGAACAGACCACCGACGCCATCATCTGTCACCATCCCAAGGCCAAATACTTCGTCGCGTAAGAGAGCGCTTACGGTCCCGGTTCGTAGTGGCGCTTAGGCGCGACGTGCCGGTGCCGCGACGGGCGTCGCGTCACTGAGGGCCTCACGAGCGTGGTAACTCGAGCGCGTCAACGGCGAGGCCTGCACGTGGCGAAGGCCCAAGCGACGACCACGTTCGGCGAGGTCGTCGAACTCCGCCGGCTCCCAGAATCGAGCCACCGGCAAGTGGCGCTCGGTCGGGCGAAGGTACTGACCGATCGTGACGATCTGTACTCCGACCGCCGCGAGGTCGGCGAGCGCCTCTTCGACTTCATCGATCGTCTCGCCGAGTCCGACCATCAGACCGGACTTGGTCGTGAGGCCAGACTGGGCGCTGCGCGCCAGCACCGTCAGGGATCGCAGGTACCCGGCGCTCGGGCGCACCGCGCGCTGGAGACGAGCGACCGTTTCGATGTTGTGATTCATGACGTCGGGGCGCACGTCCAACAAGAGCTGCAGAGCCTCAGGGTCGCCCTTTAAGTCACTCGTCAACACCTCGACGTCGGTTCCGGGCGAGCGCTCACGAATCGCACGCACGCAAGTAGCAATGGCGCCCGCGCCACCGTCATCGAGGTCGTCGCGCGCCACACAGGTAATGACCGCGTGCGCCAAATTGAGCCGAACGACCGCTTCGGCGACGCGGTCGGGCTCGGTGGGATCGAGCGCCATGGGCTTGCGCGTGTCAATGAGACAGAACCCGCAGGCCCTCGTACAGCGCTCACCGTTTACCATGAACGTCGCCGTGCCGGCGGCCCAGCACTCGTAGATATTGGGACAGCCCGCTTCTTGGCACACCGTCACGAGGCGCAGGTCCTCGGTGAGCGTTCGAAGGGACTGGTACTCGGCGCCCATGTGCGCCTCAACACGCAACCACTCGGGCTTGCGGGCGCCCAGCGAGAGCCCCGCGTCGGGATCGACCCCGGCCTTGCGAAGTCGACGAATGAGCGGACGCTCCTCAGACGTCGTGGCGACACTTCGATCGACGCGCGCGACGCGGGCTTTTCCTCCTAGGGCCTGCTCGAGTTCTTCGCCCAACATATTCTCGACTTCTAAGGTCGTCACCGAAAGTCCGAGCGAAGTGAGTGAGGCCACGGGCCGGTCGGCGATGCCACAGGGCACGATGGCTCGAAAGCCGGCCAAGTCGATCTCGACGTTGAGCGCCACGCCGTGCAGGGTGCGCCGTTGGCCGAGCTCGTTACGCTCCGTGCGCACGCCGACCGCGGCAATCTTGGCGGGCGTACCTTCGAGATCGGCCCACACCCCGGGGTAGCCCTCGAGCCGTCCCACGACGCCGAGTCGTGCACCAGGATCGGCGCGACGAACCGTTGCAATGACGGCGTCTTCGAGTCGTCCCACGTGGGCCTTGCCGGCGGCCGGATCGTCGTTGACACTGACGATCGCCCAGGCCACCACCTGGCCGGGCGCGTGATAGGTGACGTCACCTCCTCGGTCGGCGTCGACGACTACGGCGTTCAGTTGCGAGGCCGGGATGAGAAAATGCTCTTCGAGCGTTCGAACGCCTCGGGTGTAGGTCGCCGGATGTTCAAACAGCAAGACGTAGTCGTCGCTGGCTTGGAGCAACGAGCGCTGCAGATCGTTGGCCTCGGCGAAAGAGACCCGCCCTAAGTGACGTCGACGCAACACCTATCGCTCGCTCTCAAGGTTCATTCCCGCCAGTAACTCGGCCACCCGTTCAAGGTAACTCGCCGCGCCGACCGGCTCACAGACCCGGTGATCAAAGGCCAGTCCCAACACGACACGCCGGCCGACCTCCAGTGTGGTGACGTCCTTTACGGAGCGAACGACCGGCGCTAGGCGAACCGCGCCCATCGAGAGAATGGCGACTTCGGGCTGAATGATGATCGGCTCGGTCCACAGGGCATGCTCACTGGGCGCGCCAATGACCGTGAACGTCCCGCCCATGAGATCGTCGGCGGTGAGTTGACGAGACGAAAGGCGCTCGTCCAAATCGCGTATTCGTCGCGCCAGTGCGCGCAGGGTCAGGCCGGCCGCGGCGTGCACGACGGGCACCAACATGCCGTCATCGGCAACGGCCCGAACGACACCGAGGTTGACCGTGCGATGAACGACCAACTCATCAGCTAAGAACGTCGCGTTGAGAAACTCAAACTCTCCGAGCGCGCGCACGGCGGCCAGACTGACCACCATCTCGTCGCTGATCGTCACGCCGTCACGGGTGACCCGTCCGATCGCCTCGAGTTCGCCAAAGATCGTTCCGTCGGCCTCAATCGCCACGAAGCCGTGCGGGGTCTCCTGGCTCGACACCGACATGTGATGGCCCATTCGACGGCGTCCGTGGCTGAGCGGTACGACCAGTGCGTCGCTCGGACCCTGCGCGACGGCCCGCTCCGCGTCGCGACGGGTGATGGCGCCGCCAGCCCCGCTGCCGCGCAGCGTCGAGGACTCCACTCCCGCGTCGGCCAGAATTCTCCGCACGACCGGTGACACGACGACGCCGCTCGCGCTCGACACGTCGGGCACGGGCGACGGTGCCGGGCTCGAGGCGAGAGTCGCCTCAGTGGGAGCAGCGGGCGGGGGTCTCACGCCTGCGTCCGTCGACTCATCGATGACCGCGACGCGCGAGCCGGTGGCGACGGTGTCGCCTTCGCCCGCGACAATCTCCGTGAGCACACCGGACGCGGGCGAGGGCATTTCGGAGTCCACTTTGTCCGTAGAGACTTCGAAGAGCGGTTCGTCGCGCGCTACGCGCTCTCCCACCTTTTTGAACCACTTGGTGATGATTCCTTCGGTGACCGACTCACCCAGCGAGGGCAACGTCACGTCAACCAACGTGCAGTCCCCTTCCGGCTAACGCGAGCAGCGTTTCGCCAAAGGTCTCGGACAACGACGGGTGCGGCTGGATTAACGCGGCCGCTTCCTCGGCCGTCGCTTCCCAGTTGACCGCGAAGTAGCCCGCGCCGAGCTGTTCCGTCACCCAGGGCCCGGCCATGTGCACGCCGAGAATCTGCCCGGCCGTGCCGTCGGCGCGCTTCTCGGCGATGATTTTCACCACGCCCTCGGTGTCACCGATAATTTGAGCGCGGCTGTTGCCGCCAAAGGGGTCCTTCTTTACTACGACCTCGTACCCCTTCTCCTTGGCGAGCGCCTCGGTCAGTCCACAAAACGCCACTTCGGGGTTGGAGTAGATGGCCCACGGCACGCGGTCATAGTCGACCGGCACGACCGGCTCTCCCAAAATGGTCTTGATCGCGACGATCGCCTCGGCGAAGCCGACGTGGGCGAGTTGGGGCGTGTCGGCGACCACGTCGCCGACGGCGAAGACGTGCGCCGCGCCGGTGCGTTGATAGTTGTCGGCCACCACAAAGCCCCGATCGTTGATCTCCACGCCCGTGCCCTCGCCGAGCAGGCCTTCGGTGCGCGCGCGCCGTCCCACACTCATGACGATCATGTCGGTCTCGACGCCCTCTTCGCCCTCGATGGCGATCGTGGTCGCACCCTTCTTCGGGCTGTGTCCGGTGATTTTGACTCCGACGCGGATCTCAATCCCGCGCTTCTTGAATGATCGCTGCACGACGCTGGCGACCTCGCTGTCACAGCCCGCCAAAATCGTCGGCAAGCTCTCGAGGATCGTCACTTTGGTGCCGAGGTCCGCCAGCAGCGAGGCGAACTCACAACCGATCGCCCCGCCGCCAATGACCGTGGCCGTCGCGGGTAGTGCGCTGAGGTCCAAGAACTCATCTGAGGTCACGACGATCGAACCATCGACATCAAAACCGGGCAAGGTGCGCGGCACAGAACCTGCCGCGAGGATCACGTTGGTTCCCCGGGCGACGACGCCGGCGTCCGCACCGTCGAGCACCGAGACGCTCAAGTCCTTGTCGAGTCGGCCGGTGCCTTCAAAAATCGTGACTTTTCGGCCCTTCAGGAGTCCCGACAGACCCTTGAACAGGCGCTCGACGATCTCGTTCTTTCGCTTCTGACTGACCGCGAAGTCCACCGACACACCCTGAGAGGTGATGCCGAAGTCCGACGCGTGCTCAACGGTACGGTGAACGTGCGCCGTCTCGAGAAACTCCTTGGCCGGGACGCAGCCACGATGCAGGCACGTGCCGCCGACCTTGTCACGCTCGACAATCGCCACGTTGAGACCGGCCGCCGCGCCGTAGAGGGCGGCGGCGTAGCCGCCAGGTCCGCCGCCAATGACGACGACATCGAACTGTTGGACCTCGTTAGCCACGGTCTTTCCCTTCAGTAGTACAGCGCCATCCCCCTGGGAAATCCTAATGTTTTCGCCCTTTACTCCACGCAAGGAGAGCTACGAGTGGCGTCCTCGCTGGGCGTCGGCGGCCTGGGTCGCGAGTTCGTCGACGAAGTCGTTCATACGGTCCCCGGAGTGGCCCTTCACCCAGGAGAACGACACGTCGCGCTCGCTTTCAAGGGCCAGGGGTAACAGTCGTTCCCACAGGTCACGATTAGCGACCGGCTGGCCCTTGGAGTTCTTCCAGTTACGCCGGAGCCATCCGGCGTACCACGATTCATGAAAACACTTCACGACGTACGTCGAGTCGCTCACGATCTCGATGGGATCAAGCGGGTGCTCCACCAGAGCCTCGATCACCGCCAAGATCTCCATACGCTGATTGGTCGTGTGGACCTCGGCACCGCTGGCGAACTCGTCAGGACCACTCGCCCACGCCCAACCTCCGGGCCCGGGATTGCCGCGACACGCCCCGTCGGTATGGATTCTCTTCATATGATCCGGGTGATCCACGCATCGGGATCTTCGGTGAAGCGCGTCACGGCAACCGGCAGATCTCCGCGAAGAACTTGTCCGAGCGTGACGTGTTCCAGCACCTCGCGAAGGGCGCCTCGAACCGCGACCCACACGTCGCGCAGGTGCGTCGCTTCACCTTCGTACTCGAGGGTTTCAGGTCGCATCCCACGAACCCCGGCCATCGGTCCACTCACCACGCGCAAGATGTCGGCGATCATGATCTGATCCGGGTCGTGCGCCAGCTTGAAACCACCTTCGGGGCCGCGCTGACTGGTGACCAGGCCACCGCGACGAAGATCCGAAAGGATGGCTCCGAGAAACTTGGCGGGCAGGTCTTGCTCGTGCGCCAAGTGATCGGCGCTCACGGAGACGTCGCTCGCCGCCAGGGTCAAGAGCGCCCGGATGGCGTACTCGGCCTTGGCGGGAATCTGCATAGACCCATTCTGCCCCACCTCGTTGTGGCGCGGAGCCCAGTGACGCAACTTCTATGGTGGTTGAGGTGTTCGACCTCTCTACGCGGCGTCTCTACCTCTGCGTGCCCGCGCGCGAGGACATGTCGAACTTCTTGCCATGCGTCCTACGTGGCGGCGTTGACGTCGTCCAACTGAGAGAAAAGACCCTGTCGCCAGCGGCGCAGTTGGATCAGGCTCGCCTCATCGCACCGATCTGTCGTGAGTTCAACGTGCCCTTTATTATCAACGACTCTCCTGAGTTGGCGCTCGAAGCCCGCTGCGACGGTGTGCACGTCGGACAAGACGACGTCAGCGTGGAACGCTGCCGGGAGATACTCGGCCCCGATGCCATTATCGGGCTCTCGACGCACTCGCTGAGCGAGTTGGACGACGCCCTCACTCGAGACGTCGCCTACCTCAGCGCCGGTCCGATCGTGCCCACGCCCACCAAGCTCGGACGCGCCGGCACGGGCGTTGAATACGCGCGGGAAAGTCAGGCGCGCAGTCCCCGACCGGTCTTTGTGACGGGCGGGGTCAACGCAACCAACGTGGCCTCACTCGTAGCGCTCGGCCTTCGCCACTTCGTGGTGGTGCGCGCGATCACCGAGGCGAGTGATCCCGAACTCGCGGCTCGGGACATTCGCCGCGCCCTCGACGAGGCACTCTCAGCGGTGCCGGTCGAGCCAACCTAACAACGTCGCCACCATACGAGGATCGGCGCGAAGTTGGTGGCCGGCTCCTTGAATGAGACGAAGTTCGGCGCGGCCCTCGGCCGCTCCGACCAAGTCACGCGCGTCCGAGGCGGGTACTTCGACGTCATCGGTGCCGTGTCCAATGAGCAGCCGGCGTGGCGGGAGCTGTTTGATTGCGCGCATGGGGTCAATGGCCAACAGGTCCTTATAGAGCGCATCGGGCTCGAGCAGGTCGTGCTCGTTGCCGACCACGCCCGCCACTTGCACCGCGCGGTGAATCTCCTCAGCGGTGCCGGCCCAGGGCTTGAGGTGCGCGGGCGCCGCGAACGTCGCGACGCCGCGAACCCGCTCATCGTTGGCCGCCACGGCGAGGGCCAACGAGCCCCCGAAACCAAATCCCGCCAGCGATATAGGTCGGTCGCCCTCCGCCACACGATCGAGGATCTGGCCCAAGTCTTGGCGCCACTGGGTCGCCGAAAACGTACCCGTACTTCCGCCCACGCCCGAGAGCGTGCCGGTCGCCACCATCCAACCCGACTCGCTCGCCACGTGCTCGGCCAGTTCCGGTAAGAGTCCCGCCGCTTGACGACCCATGCCGGTCAGTCGCGGGAGTCCGTGCACGAGCACCAGCACGTGACCGGCCACGGGACGCGCGCCGGCGATGGAGATTTTTAAGTCGAGTAGCGAGTCACCACTTCGTAGTTGCTCGTGGGCGAGCACGAGCGACTAGATGCCTAGACGTTGGGCCAATAGCTCACGGTGATACGCCGGGTCGCCCAGGAACAATTCAGAACTTTTCGCGCGCTTGAAATACAGGTGCGCGGGATGCTCCCAGGTGAAGCCGATCCCGCCGTGAATCTGGATGTTCTCGGCCGCGCAGTGAAAGTAGGCCTCGGAACAGAACGACTTGGCGAGACTCGCCGCGATCGGCAGCTCGTCGTTGCGCTCTTGGGCGGCCCAGGCGGCGTAATACGCCGCGGACTTCGCCGACTCCACGTCGAGCAACATGTCGGCACACTTGTGCTTGATCGCCTGGAACGATCCGATGGGTCGGCCGAACTGGACGCGATTCTTCGCGTACTCCACCGAGGCGTCGAGCACCCGCTGCGCGCCGCCGACTTGCTCGGCGGCTAACGCCGCCGCGGCCACCTGCAACGTGGCTTCGAGGCCGGCCAGTGCGCCGCCCTCCTCGCCCACCAGCTTCGCCGGCGCCCCCTTGAACTCGATGCGACTCTGTTTACGGGTCTGGTCCATCGTCGAGAGCGACTCGCGCGTGACGCCGTTCGCGTCGCCCTGGACGGCGAAGAGCGACAGGCCCTTTGAGGTCATGGCCGGCACGAGCAACAGCGACGCAATCGATCCGTCGGTGACGTAGCTGCGAACACCGTCCAGGACAAAGTCCTCGCCCGAAGGTTTCGCCGTCGTTGAGGTCGCGCTGAGATCCCACTGACCGGCGTCGTCCGTGACGCAGAGCGTCGCGATCGTGTCGCCCGAGGCGAGCCCCGGCAAGTACGCCGCCTTGTCCGCGTCGCTGCCCACGAAGAGCAGCGCATTCGCCGCCAGCGCGACGGTGGAAAAGTAGGGCGAACAGAACAGCGCCGCGCCCATCTCTTCAAAGACCACGTACAGCTCGACCGGGCCGAAGCCCTGGCCCCCGAACTCCTCAGGAATGCCGAGGCCCTGCAGGGCGAGTTCCTTGGCCATCTGGGCCCACACGGCCGGGTCGTAGCCCTCCGGGGTCGCCATTAGTCGGCGAACTTCACTCTCGGGCGACTTCTCTTCTAAGAAGCGGCGCACCATCTTGCGCAGTTCGTCTTGCTCTTCGCTAAAGCCAAAGTTCATCGCGAGCCCTCTTCGTCTCTGGCGCATTGAGCGTCCAGGTTGAGAATAGTCAATCTGGACGGGGCAAATTTTCGTGCCATTCTGAAGGGATGGACAACGTGGAGTTGGTCTGGTCTGACGCCTCAGCCGAGGTCCACCGCTTCGTGGTCGGGCCTATTGAAAACAACGTGTACGTGATTCGATGTCGACGCACCGGTGAGTCGACGTTGCTCGACGCGGCCAACGAACACGACCGGTTACTACGAATCGCCACGCGTCTCGGGGTCACCTCGGTACTCGAAACCCACGGCCACTGGGACCACATCGGCGCCGTCGAACAGGTACGCGATGCGGGCATTGACGTATGGGTTCGAGAAGAGGACGCGGGCATGCTGCCCAGTTACGACCATCTCTTAGAGGACGACACCGTGCACACCGTGGGCGATCTTCGTTTACGAACAGTGCACACCCTGGGCCACACCCCGGGCAGCATCTCTTCCTCGCTCGAGAACACGCCGATGCTCTTCACCGGCGACACGTTGTTTCCCGGAGGTCCGGGCAACACCACGTTCGAAGGCGGCGACTTCGCCACCATCATCACGTCGATCGAAGAGCGACTCTTTCGCGTCTTTGATCAAGACACGACGATCTGGCCCGGTCACGGCGCGCCCTCGACGATCGGCGCAGAGCGTCCTCACCTCGATGAGTGGGTCCAACGCGGCTGGTAAATCGGGTCAGCGACGGAGAGCACACCAGTAGGCTCCCTTCGTGCCACCAACGCTGCTCGAACTACGTAATCTGCACGCCGAAGCCGAAGGAGCGTCGATCCTTCGAGGCGTCGACCTGATCGTGAACGAAGGTGAGGTCCACGCGCTCATGGGCCCGAACGGCGCCGGCAAATCCACGCTGGCGAGCGTGATCATGGGACACCCGGGCTACAAGGTAACGAGCGGCGAGATTTTGCTGCGAGGCGAGAATATTGCCACCTGGACGCCCGACGTACGAGCTCGCGCGGGTATCTTCCTCGCCTTTCAATATCCCGAGGCGATCAGTGGTGTGTCGGTTATTCAGTTCTTGCGTCAGGCCATCGCCGCGCGAAAGGGCCTCGAGGAACTTAGTGTGCTCGAAGTTCGTCTCGACCTGGCCGAATGGATGGACCGCCTCGGCATCGATCGCGCCTTCGCCGAACGCCACCTCAACGACGGCTTCTCCGGTGGTGAGCGCAAGCGCAACGAGGTCTTGCAGATGGCGCTGCGCGAGCCGGTCGTGGCACTGCTCGACGAGACCGATTCGGGACTAGACATTGACGCGTTGCGCGTGGTCGCCAATGGCGTACGCACGGTGCGAGAGCAGCACCCCGCGATGGGGGCGATCATCGTCACGCACTACGTCAAACTGCTCGACGAAATACGCCCCGACTACGTCCATGTCCTGTTCGACGGACAGATCGTGCACTCCGGTGGACCCGAGCTCGCCACCGAGATCGACCACGACGGCTACGACGCGTGGCGACCGGTCAACGCGTGACCAGTTTCAGCGCCCGTCGGGTTCGAGCGGACGTCCCCCAACTCACGCGCGTCGTGAACGGCCGCACGATTACCTATTTGGATACCGCCTCGAGTTCGCTCCAGCCGCGAGCGGTGATCGAGGCGATGAGCCGTTACTACGAACTGCGCCACGCCAACGTTCACCGCGGGGTGTACCAGACCGCCAACGAGGCCACCGAGGCCTACGAGGGATCTCGCGCCAGCGTCGCGAACTTCATTCACGCCCCCGGCGGTGCCGCGGAAGTCGTCTTTACCAAGAACACCACCGAATCGTTCAACCTCATCGCCAAGTCCTGGGGTGCGGCCAATCTCGGACCCGGTGACGTGGTGTTGCTGAGCGAGATGGAGCATCACGCCAATATCGTGCCGTGGTTTCAGCTTCGTGAGACGACGGGCATCGAGGTGCGCTTCATTCCGGTGTCGGATGACTTTCGACTGGACCTGAGTCACCTGGATGAACTCCTGCGTGGAGTGCGACTGCTCTCGATTACGGGCATGTCCAACGTGCTGGGCACCAGGAATCCCTTGAAGGAGCTGGCCGGTGCCGCGCATCGCGTCGGCGCTTTGATCGCCGTCGACGGGGCCCAGTCGGTGGCCCACGGCACAACGGACGTCGCCGAACTCGACCTTGACTTTCTGACGTTTTCCGGACACAAGATGCTCGGTCCTACAGGGATCGGGGTGCTCTGGACCCGCGAAGAGATACTGGACGACATGCCGCCGTTCCTCGGCGGCGGCGGCATGATCGCCGACGTGCGAACCGACGGCTACACCCCGGCACGCGGCGTCACTCGCTTTGAGGCCGGCACCCCACCCATCGCGGAAGCGGTCGGGCTCAACGCCGCCGTACGTTACCTCGAGGGACTAGGAATGGAAAACGTGAGCGCACACGAACGTGACCTCACCCAAGACGCGCTGACTCGATTGGAGTTGACCTTCGACGGACGAGTTCGCGTGATTGGCCCACTCAACACGCTCGATCGAGGCGGCGTGATCAGTCTGGACGTCGAGGGCATCCATCCCCACGACGTCGCCCAGGTCCTGGACCAGTTTGGCGTGTGCGTGCGGCCAGGTCATCACTGCGCCAAGCCCCTCATGCGACGTTTTGGTCTCGCCGCGACGGCGCGAGCATCGTTCGGGCCCTACTCCTTGAAGAAAGACACCGACGTTCTCCTCGAGGCGTTAGAACACACCCTCAAGATGTTTGGCTAATCGTGTCGAACCTCGAAGATCTCTACCGCGAAATCATCCTCGATCACTACCGCTCACCGCGTAATCGAGGTGAGTTGCCCACCCCGCCGGCTCACCGGGTCGAGGGATTCAATCCGCTCTGTGGCGACGACGTCGTAATTTTTCTCGACGTACGTGACGGCGTGTTAGAGGACATCAAACTAACCGGACGCGGCTGCTCGATCTCACAGTCGTCTTCCTCACTCATGAGTACGGTAGTGAAGGGCAAGCCACTCGCCCAGGTCCAGAGCACTATTGACACCTTCAAACAGTTGATGACCGGTCACGAAACGTCGCTCTCAAACGATGACGAGCATGACGACGAACTCGACCTCAGAACGCTGGGCGAACTGGCGGCACTGCAGGGCGTCGTCAAGTTCCCGGTTCGAATTAAGTGCGCGACGCTGGCGTGGAACACGCTGCGTCAAGGACTCGAGGAACTGGCCTCGTCCTAGCTCGGCGTGCAGGGCACTGGGTCGTACGCCGGTACCGCCAGCGTCGGGTTCACGGCGGGCTTGGTCGCAGGGGGCTTCTTCTGGCCCGACGTCGTGGTCACGACGGTCGTCGTGGTCGTTGCCACTGCGGGCGGCAACGGAGTTTGCAGCGCCTCGTTGGGCGGGGGGTTCGAAGGGGTCAAGAGCTGACGGCCAAAGATGGTGACGAGCATCTGTTGCGCATACGGTTGATCGACGAAGAGCACGTCACCGAGATTCGGTGTCGTGGCCGCCAGCCACGGCAGGGTGTACGTATAAAGGTCGCTGGAACTTAGGCCGTGAAAACGCACCGCCAGACCGATCAACTCATTCAACGAGAAGTTGCTGTCCAGGCTGATGCCCTGGGGCAGTTTGGAGAGAAACGAGTTGATGGTTATGGGGTTGTAGAGTTTCTTCGCTTGATTAACCATGGCTCGAAGGAACGCACTTTGGCGATCGATGCGACCGAAGTCGCTCGTTCCGTCGTACACCCATCCGAGATTCGTCAACTGGCTGGAAGAGGCGTTGTTGCCGGGCCAGGTACTGACCCCTTTGACGTTGTAGTAAAAGTGGCGGCTTCGTGTCACGGCCAGCGCCGACGATCCCTCGATGAGTTGACACCCCGGGTGCGTGATGACGAGGTCGGAGTAGGGATCCCTGGAGGGATACGGGAAGTCGAGGTAGACCCCACCCAGGGCGTCGGCGGCGTTGATGAGACCGGCGAAACTCACCACAATCGTGTCGTGGATCGGAATGCCAAAGTTGGCCGTAATGGTCTGTGCGAGGAGCGAGGGTCCTTTACCGAAGTTCACGTTGATCCGATTGAACTGGCCGTAGAGCGACTGATTCGCCAAGAGCGTGACCATGGTGTCGCGAGGAATCGACAGAATTGATACGGTCCCCGCGGTAGGGTCCACATGCACGATCTTGACCGAGTCACTTCGCTGGCCGGACACCGAACCGGCGGACGCGCCGGTCTGAGCAGCCAGGAGTCCCGACAGCCCGGCGCGCGAGTCCGAACCGATCATCAAGATATTGAAGGGCTGACCGGAAATGGCCTTGACCTCACCTTTGACCGTGATCTTCGGGATCTGGCCGAAACGCCAGTCGGCGTACAAATATCCCCCACCCACAACACCGGCCAACAGTCCAATCAGGACGAGGGTGGAAATGATGAGCTTTCGACGGACCCCTCCGCGACGACCCTTTCGGCGCTTTCGTTTGATGCCGCTGCGTTGGTCGACCGCGTCACCTAATTCCATCAGGCGTTGTTGATTGGCGAGATCGCGCTTGGAGTTCGCCCGGCGATTTGGTGTTGGCTCGTCAGGAGTCCGGTCACGTCCATTAGCCATTAAAGAAGGTTACCGTTCTCGATCACCGAGTTTTGATCAAGTCGACGTAGAGCGAAATATGTCGTAGCCGTCACGTTCGAGCGTCACGGCGAGTTCGGGTCCGCCGGTCGCCACGACCCGACCATCGCTCACTACGTGAATCATGGTCGGCGTCAGTTCGAGCAGGAGGCGACGAAAGTGGGTGATCGCCAACACACCGCAGTTCCACTCTGTCGTCGCGGCCACTAGGCGTTGGGCTACCACGTCCAATGCATCGACGTCGAGACCTGAATCTATTTCGTCGAGCAGTGCAAACTTCGGACGTAATACGCCGAGTTGGACCATCTCCGCTCGTTTGCGTTCGCCACCAGAGAGATCAACGTTGACAAAGCGATCGAGTAGTTCAGGCGCCAACTCGATACGGCGCGCTTCATCGAGCATTCGCGCACGCAACGTCGCGGGGTCAGCGCCAGCGGCCACGAGCAAGTCGAACGACCGCACGCCGGGAATCTCGAATGGCTGTTGAAGCACGAGCATCAGGCCGTGACGTGCTCGCTCGGTCGGGGTCATGGTTAAGAGTTCGACATCGTCAATGGTCACCGAACCGTCGAGAATGCGATAGCCAGGGTGACCGGTGAGCGCGTGCGCCAGGGTTGACTTCCCCGAACCGTTCGGGCCCATGATCGCGTGAACTTCGCCCGAGTGCATGGTGAGACTGAGGTCCTTCAGGACCTCTTTGCCCGCGACCTCGACGCGCAGTCCTTCAATCTTCAACGTCGAACTCACGGCACCAACACCTCAAGGCGACCGTTGTTGGACTGCACGTCGTAGTGAGCCACGGGACGGGTCGCCGGCAGGGTCACCGCGGCACCATCACTGAGTCGAAACATCGCCCCGTGGCGCGCGCATTCGATCTCGGCGGTCTCCACGTCCACTTCCCCCTCGGACAAACTGAACTCCTCGTGGCTACAGCGGTCGTCCAAGACGTACACGGTCTCGTCGATGCGAACGGCCACCAGTACCCGTCCTTCGACGTGGAGTTGACGGGGAATACCCTGTTCGAAATCGCTCAACGTGCCGATATCAACCGTCGTCACGAGGTCACCACGGCCACGCTGGCCAAGACCGAAGCCACATCGCTCTCGACCAATTCAGCCAATTCACTCGGCAATGCCGAGAGCATTTCGTAAAAGAAGCCCTGAATCAAAAGCCGCTGTGCATCGTCGCGACTCACGCCTCGTGACTCGAGGTACCAACGTTGGAGTTCATCCAGCGGGCCCACGCTGGATGCGTGCGCGCACATCACGTCACTCTCTCTAATGTCGAGATTGGGAACGCTGTCGGCGTGCGCAGTGGGTGACAAGAGAAGATTGTGATTGGTCTGGCGCGCGTCGGTACGCTTAGCGCCCTTTTCTATCTCAATCAATCCGGTGTAGACCGAGCGAGAGTGATCCGCGACCGCGCCCTTGGACAGTAAGGTCGACGTCGTCCTCGGTGCCACGTGATATTGGCGTGTTCGAAAATCGTGAACCTGATCGCCCGCTCCTAGAAACGTCGTGCGCAACTCGTTGGACGCACCGGCACCAAGTAGTTCTGCGTCGTTGCGCGATCGGTCGTAGTGTGCTCCCAGTCCAACCACCGCTTGGTGCAGTCGAGCGTCGCGCGCGATGAATCCCGTCGTGCGCGCGATATGCCAGGCGCTCATGTCCAGGCGCTGATAGGTGATCAACCTCAACGACGCGTTGTCCTCGACGCGATATTCGCTGACCGGAACGACAAGCGCGTTGGCGCCCCCTTCGAAGTACTCCACGATCGTCACGCTCGCGCCCCGCTCGACCACGATCTGCGTGCGAGGGAACGAGGCGCCGGCCGTTGACTCGTTCAACACGACGACGGGTTCGACGACATTGACCCCCGCCGCGACACGGATGACCGTCGCGCTCGGGGCCAAGGCGACGTTCAGCATCGAGAAGGCGTCGCTCTCGTACCGATCAAGTAGCGACTCACCCGCCAACGATTCACTGGATTCGTCAAGTTCGACGGTGACGCCTTCTACAAGGTCGCCGGTGCTGACACAAAATCCGTCGACGACTCGAATGACCAGACCTGCTCGCTGACTGAGTTGCGTCGCGAACGCCGAATCCGGGGTCGTCGCTGGAGCGCTCGGCACTTCAAAACGCTCGAGCCCGAGATCGCCCAGCGGGGCGTAGCGCCATACTTCGTCACTGGTCGTGGGCAGTCCGGTCGACTCATAGATTGACCAGGCCCGACGTCGCGCGGCCGCGTCGGGCCGCTCGGCGATAAAGGTGGAGGCTGACTCAGCGAAGGCGTTCATAAGGAGTTAGGACTCAGGCAGTGTACCGGGCGCTCGCCGCGCTCCGGCGGGAGCGGCGTAGGCTGAGCCATCGTAGGAAGGGTACGCGTGGAGTTTTCATCAGAGGTCATCACGATCGACGTCAAGGGCCACGTGGCCACGCTCTGGCTCGATCGCCCCGACGCGCGCAACGCCCTGGGCAGCGCCTTTTGGCGTGACTTGCCACGAGCCGCGACGGCACTCGACCGTGACCAGTCAATTCGTGTCTTGGTGATCGCGGCTAAGGGCCCACACTTCACCGTTGGACTCGACCTCAAGGAGTTCGGTGGCAACTTCATCGCGGGCGGTACCGACTCCTCCAAGGCCACTTCCAACGCCAAGTCCTACGAAGCGATCCGTACTATGCAACAAGCCGTTACTTCGATCGCCGATTTAAAGATTCCGGTCATCGCCGCGGTGCACGGTTACTGCATCGGGGGCGGTGTAGACCTCATTAGTGCGTGTGACGTACGACTGTGCTCGAGCGACGCGACGTTCTCCGTTCGAGAGGCCAAAGTCGCCATCGTCGCCGATCTCGGTACGCTCCAACGACTACCACGCATCGTGAGCGCCGGACACGTGGCCGAACTGGCCTACACCGGCAAGGACATTGGCGCGGGCCGAGCAGCCGAGATCGGACTGGTCAACTCCGTGTGCGGTGAAGGCGCCGAGGACGTTCTAAAGGCCGCGAATGAGCTCGCTGACGAGATCGCGGCCAACTCGCCGGTAGCGGTGCGCGGTACAAAAGCGGTCCTGGGCGCGAACGACGGACGCACGGTGGCCGAGGGCCTCGACTTCGTGGCCAAGTGGAACACGATGTATCTACACAGCAACGATCTTCGAGAGGCGATGACCGCCTTCGTCGAACGGCGGCCGCCCGTGTTCAACGGCGACTAACGACGCCAGAACTTCTTCCCGCGTCGATTCTTCTTCGCTTGCGCTTCGAGTTGGCGCCGGCGCTCTTCGAACATCGCCGGAGCCACGGCGCCAACGATCTCGCTCGCCGACTCTAGAAGCTCACGGCGTTCTTCAATGGGCACGTCGGTGCCGGGCGCTTCGACCGGTCGGTCCACGAGAGTGCCGTGCGACCAGCCAATGTCCACGTAGCGCCGCTCGTAGGTTAAACAGTTCTCCGGACACGACCAGGGTTGGTCGGGGGCGAGGCCTAGCACGCAAAAGCGCGCCACCTCACCAGACTTGTACGTTCGACTTTGAAAGTGCTTGCACTCCTCGCGCATTCCCATGGAGACATTGTTCCACGTGGCCCATCGTCGTAGGCTTCATACCCATGACACACGACCTACGGCTCGACGAGCGCGTCCTTTCCAAGGGTGAACTCACGAACGCCTCGCTGGTGGCGAATCGAGCCTTCTTCAGTGACCCCTTCTTTCGCTTTCTCTCGCCCAGCGACCGACTGCGTTCGCGAGGTCTCACGTTATTCTTTCGCGCGAACCTCGCCCACTTTGGCGACGGCGGACGAATCGTGACCGTGCGTCAAGCCGACGACACCATCGTGGGCGTAGCGGCGTGGCTACCGACCGATCGATATCCCCAGTCGGTGGGAACGCAACTCGCCCAGATCCCTGGCACCTTTCGCGCCCTCTACCGCCGGCCCCGAGCGCTCATCGACGGCAACAGGTACCTCACGGCCATAGCCAAGTCCCACCCCAAAGAGCCTCACTGGTATCTCCTCTTGCTCGTGGCCGATCCAACGATTCAACGAAGCGGCGTGGGAACGATGCTCATGCATCACGGACTAGCTCTCGCCGATGCAGAAGGCGTCGGGGGCTACTTAGAGACCCAGAACGGGGACAACCTCGCGTACTACCGACGATTTGGCTACGAACTTCGAGAGACGCTTCGACCCGTCAAGGAAGGTCCACCGCTGTACACGATGTGGCGTCGACCTAATTAGCCGATCGAACCTTCCATCTGTAGCTCGATGAGCCGCGACCACTCCACGGCGTACTCCATAGGTAACGTGCGCGTCACGGGCTCGATGAAGCCGTTCACGATCATGCCCATGGCTTGGCTCTCGGTGAGACCCCGACTCATCAGGTAGAAGAGTTGGTCGTCACCAATCTTCGAGACCGTGGCCTCGTGGCCGATCGAAGCGTCTTGCTCGCCAACTTCCATGTAGGGCCTGGTCTCCGAGGTCGACTTCTCGTCGAGCAGCAACGCGTCACAGCGTACGAAACTTTTTGCGCCGGTGGCGCCCTCTTCGACCTTGACGAGACCTCGGTAGGCCGTCAGTCCACCGTCTTTCGAGATGGACTTCGAGATGATCGTGGACGTCGTCTCGGGCGCACAGTGAACCATCTTCGCGCCGGCATCTTGCACCTGACCGGGTCCGGCGTAGGCCACCGAGAGCACTTCGCCCGAAGCCTTGGGCCCCATCAGATAGACCGAGGGGTACTTCATGGTCAAGCGCGAACCGATGTTGCCATCAATCCACTCGACGTGAGATTCGGCTTCGGCGCGTGCGCGCTTGGTGACCAAGTTGTACACGTTGTTCGACCAGTTCTGAATCGTGGTATAGGTAATGCGCGATCCCGGAAGGGCGACGAGTTCCACCACCGCCGAGTGCAGAGAGTCCGTCGAGTAAACCGGCGCCGAACAACCTTCCACGTAGTGAACCTGTGACCCTTCGTCGGCGATGATCAGCGTTCGCTCGAACTGGCCCATGTTCTCGGTGTTGATACGAAAGTAGGCCTGGAGAGGCTGGTCGACCTTCACCCCCGGCGGCACGTAGATGAACGAACCCCCGCTCCACACCGCCGAGTTGAGCGCGGCGAACTTATTGTCATTGGGTGGAATGATGGTGCCGAAGTACTTACGCACCAGCTCGGGATATTCACGCACCGCGGTGTCCATGTCACAGAACAGAACGCCGAGACGCTCGAGGTCTTCGCGATTACGGTGAAAGACCACTTCTGACTCGTACTGGGCCGTCACGCCGGCCAGATACTTGCGCTCCGCCTCGGGTATGCCCAGCTTCTCGTACGTGTTCTTGATCGCGTCGGGTAGATCTTCCCAGCTGTTCACCTGATGATCGGTGGGCTTGACGTAGTAGTAGATGTCGTTGAAGTCGAGATCGGGCATCCGATCGGCGAACCAGGGCAACATTGGCTTCTTTTCGAATCGCTTCAACGCGTCCAGGCGAAACTTCAACATCCAGGGCTCTTCGTTCTTCATCCCCGACATCTCTCGAACGATGGATTCGTTGAGGCCCTTCTTCGGCTTGAAGACCGGCAACTGGTCGTCCGACCAGCCCAGCTGGTAACGACTGAAGTCCAGGTTGTCAATCGCCATCGTTCTCCTTCGGGATATTCCCTACGGACATAGTACTAACTCACCGGACCTCCATGCCCCTAATTACTGGCAAAGTGGTGTGGTGCCTACCCCTCCCGTCGCTCCAAAACGCCCTCACCGCATTGTCCGTCACGGCGACACCCGGGTCGATCCCTACTACTGGATCATGGACCGCGACAGCGAAGAGGTCCTGGCGCACTTGCGGGCCGAGAACGAGTTCCTCGCCCAAGAGCTCGCACCCTTAAAGCTGCTCGAGGACCAGCTCTTCGACGAGATCAAGAGCCGCATCGAAGAGACCGACATCTCGGTACCAGTGCGCAAGGGCTCGTGGTGGTACTTCGAGCGAACCCGAGAGGGGCTCAACTACCCCATCAGTGCTCGCGTACGAGCGATCGGCGACGATCTCACGCCGCCCGTCATTGATCCCGCCACCACACTCGAGGGCGAACAAGTGATTCTCGACGAGAACCTCGAAGCCGGCGATCGAGACTTCCTCTCTGTAGGAGTCCTCGCGCTCAGTCCTGACGACACCTGGGTCGCCGTCGGGACTGACTTTGAGGGCAACGAACGCCACCACGTGACCGTGCGCCCCCTGGCCGACCAGCCGCCGGTCGACGATGAACTCGACGACGTGTACTACGGATTCGCCTGGGCCAGTGACAGCCGTCACTTCTTCTACACCCGCGTCGACGACGCGATGCGCCCGTGGCAACTCTGGCGACACGAGCTGGGTTCGAAGTCCACCGAGGACGTCTTGGTCTTCCAAGAAGAGGATGCGCAGTACACCGTGTCGGTGGGACGGAGTCGCGACGACGCGATGATCATCGTGATGATCAGCTCGTCGATGACGAGCGAAGTATGGTACTTGCGCGCCGAGCAGCCCACCAGCGAACTCCTGATGCTCGAAGAGCGCCGACACGGCATTGAGTACGGTATCGAGCACTTCACCGACGCCCGGGGACGGGGTTGGTGGCTCAAAGTCACCAATGAGGAAGCGACGGACTTTCGACTTCTGGCCCGACTGGTCGACGGCGACGAGTGGCGAGAGATTCTCCCCGAACGACCCGGGAGTCGCCTGGACGGGGTCGACGCCTTTCAAACGTTCCTCGCCTTGAGTGAGCGTGACAACGGATGCGCCGCCCTTCGACTCGTGCCGATGCTCGACGGTGAGGAACCGTTCGGCGACGACCTCTTGGAACGCTCCGCGTTAGTAGAGGGCGGCGCCTTTCCTAATACCGTAGGGATCTCGTCGAACCCGAACTTCGACACCACCCAAGTGCGGGTATTGATGACGTCACTGGTCACCCCGCGACTCATCGCCGACGTCGTCGTTACCACCGGTGAGTTGATCGTGCGCAAGCAACAACAGGTACTGGGCGGCTACGACGAGTCGAACTACGTAACGGGCCGGCTGTGGGTGATGACCAGTGACGCACAGCGTGTGCCCGTCTCGGTGGTCGCTCGCCGCGACCTCGTGACCGTTAGCGAGGACGGAACCTTGCGAGCGCGCAAAGCCTCGCCGATGGTGTTGTATGGCTACGGCAGTTACGAGATCTCGATCGACCCGTCATTCTCCTCGCTTCGACTTTCGCTACTCGACCGCGGCGTGATCTTTGCCATCGCCCACATTCGAGGCGGGGGTGAGATGGGTCGCTCGTGGTACGAGATGGGGCGCCTGGCGCAAAAGCCCACCACCTTTAGTGACTTCGTGACGGTCGCGCGCTGGCTCGTTGGTGAGGGGTGGACCTCGCCCGAACAGCTCGCCGCGCGCGGTGGCTCGGCCGGAGGACTCTTGATGGGCGCGGTGATGAACGAGGCGCCCGAACTCTTTCGCGCCATCGTCGCCGAAGTGCCCTTCGTCGACGTACTGACGACCATGCTCGACGACTCGCTCCCCTTGACGGTGGGTGAGTGGGAGGAGTGGGGCAACCCCGACGCCAGCGCCACGGCCTATCGCACGATGAAGAGTTACTCCCCCTACGACAACGTGCGCGAGCGCCACGATGACGCGACTCCCCTCGTCTACCCCCGCCTCTTCGCCTCGGGAGGTCTGAACGACTCACGAGTGGGTTTCTGGGAGCCGGCGAAGTGGGTCTTAAAAATACGCGACGCGAATGAGGCCAACTACGCGGTGCTCAAGACCGAGATGGGCGCCGGCCACCGCGGGCCGTCGGGGCGCTACGACGCGTGGCGCGACGAAGCTCAAGTGCTCGCGTGGACCTTGAATGAGATCATCCCGAGTTCGTAGTAGTGACACTCGTCGTGTGAAAGACCAGGTTCAACGTAGAAGGTGAGGGAGATGGAAAGACGACGGGGCTTCCCGCCACGCTCACCGTCGCGCTCGAGGGCGAACCAATCGTGATCCGAGAGTCCCCGATCATCTTCAACGACTCGTCGTGGCCCTGGGCGACGCGGCCCTGCCACTCCAACGTGTTCTTCGTCCCCATCTCGTACACGGCCCACGTCGCGCCGAGTGAACCCGTCACGACCACTTGATAACTCGACGCGGGCACGATATAGAACGCGTCGTCGCCATTGGTCGACGTCGATTGAAACGATGAGGGGAAGGGCGCAGTCGTGGTGGTCGTGTTCGCCGGTGTCGTCGTCGTCGGATCGGTGCCACTGCCCTTGGGGGTCTTCGACGCGTCGTGGTTCACGTAGTAGGTCACCACCACGGCGATGATCAGGCCAATCAACAAAATCACGGCGACGCGACGCAACATGATGAAGAGCGTCGAGCGATGAGAAGACCTTGAAAGGAACCAGTCGTCTTTGTGTCGAAGGTGCGACGCCACGACGTCTTCGGCGCTCGACGTCGACTCACTGAAGACGTAGTGATGATCGGGGTCAAGACGTGGACGTTCGACGGCCGGGCGTTGAAGCGGCTCGCCCGACTCATCGATCAGGCGAAAGCCTTTCGACGGCGCGTAAGGCGACGGCGGCGGTGAGAAGAGTCGACGCTCTATGGGCTTGGAGAGCTCGCGCATTTCGTCTCGACGAAGCTTTCGAACGCGCAACGCGATCCCGACCAGGAGAAGCACGACGAGGATCGCTGCCACGATCTCGATGACGAGTTTCACTCTCGATCCTCGCTGGTGCTGCTCACTTGGGGTACCCGGGTCACAGCACGAATCGTAGTGAACTCCGTCTCACTTGGTAAGTAGTCAAGATTTGCTGCCACGCGACCGAACCGCTCGGAGAGAGATTCAGCCGGCACGACGTCTGCTTGGCGCAGTCCTCCTCGGAATCGGAGTGCGCGGCGTCCGGGCGGTCCGTCGATGGGCCGTCGCTAACTCCGCTGAGTGCGTGATTAAGTTGATGGACATGAGTGAACTCACCATTGAACTGGACGACGTGACGCTGAAGGCCTTCACGTACGGTTCGAAGGACGCGCCCTTAGCGCTGTGTCTTCACGGCTTTCCCGACAGCGCCTACACGTTTCGCCAACTCGCGCCGTACTTGGCCGAACGCGGGTACCACGTGGTGGTGCCCTTCCTTCGTGGCTACGCGCCTTCGTCTCTTTCGAAGTCGGACAACTACCAGCTCATCACGTTGGCCCACGACGCGTCGACCTTGCACGAACGCTTGGACGGCGACGAGAATGCGCTCATCGTCGGACACGACTGGGGCGCGAGCGCCGCGTACGTAGCGACGAGCGCCGAGCCAGAGCGATGGCGCCACGCCATCACCATGGCGGTGCCTCCGCTGGTGCTCTTCGCCGAGGCCCTCTCGACGTTCAGTCAACTTCAATTGAGTTGGTACATGTTCTACTTCCAAAACCCGACGGCCGAGAGCGTGGTCGAACGTAACGACCTGGAGTTTCTCGAGCGACTGTGGCGTGCGTGGTCACCGAACTACGCGCCCGATGAGGACATGGTCCACGTTCGCCAGTCACTGGGTACTAATGAGTGTCTACGCGCGGCCCTGGGCTACTACCGAGCGATGTTCGACGCCAGACCGCTCATCGACGCGTCGATGCAAAAGTTCGCCGACGCGGCCTTTGCCACTTCGGTGCTGCCCACGCTCTATCTGCACGGGGCTAAGGACGGCTGCATCGCTCCCGTCGACTCGGCCAAAGTCCTCGCCGTCCTCGGCGCCGACTCGAGGTACGAACTGTTAGAAGACGCCGGCCATTTCTTGCACCTCGAGCAGCCGGGCGCCGTGCACCGTGCTATCGACGATTTCCTCGATAACTAGTCAGCGGGCAGTGAAAAAGTCTGTGCGTGACGCGAGATGAGCCCGTCACGCACAAGTCCAGCAAGTACCTCGGCTCGACGCGGTGCCGTCACATCAACCAGATATTTCCCCAGCTGACTTCGAGAGTGCGGTCCGTCTCGCAACGCGTTCATCACCCGTCCTCTGAGTTGACGGTTCGAGCCTTCAAAGGGTGACTGTCGGCGAGAGACGCTCGCACTGAGCGGGGCGGGGTCCTCGCCGCCGCGTTGGCGCCACGCGCAGTGAGCCTGCACCGGACATCGGTCACAGCGAGGCGCCGAACGACAGAACTGCGCACCCAGATCAAGCATGGCTTGATTAAAGGGCGCCGAGTTCGTTCGAGGGAGCAGCTCGCTCGCGAGGGTTCTCGCTTCGCGCGGGAGAAGTCGGCGATTGGCGATAGCCCGTGCGAGCACCCGTCCCACGTTCGTGTCGAGAACTGCCGCGGGCACGCCGTAGGCGAAGGACGCCACGGCATTCGCCGTATAGGGACCTACGCCGGGTAGCGAACGAAGTTGCGCCGGATCACGGGGAACCACGTCGTGGAACTCATCGCGCAATACCCGCGCCGCCTCGTGTAACGACTTCGCTCGCCGGGGATAGCCCAAGCCCCGCCACTCGGTGAGGACATCTTTGAGCGACGCCTGCGCACAGGAACTAGGTGTGGGAAAGCGCGCCATGAACCTGGTCCAGGGTTCGATCACCCGCGACGACTGGGTCTGTTGCAACATGACTTCGCTCACCAAGACGGCCCAGGGGCTCTCGTGGGCGATCCACGGCAGAGGTCGAGCTATCGTCGGCGCGGCGCGGCGCAGCGCTCGGCGAAACGCGACGTGGCCGCTAGGCCCAGACGTCGTCACCGTAGGGGCGTCGTCGCGCCGGGGCGAACTCACGCTTCCAGACCATGACCTTTCTGCGAAAGTAACAGACCTCGAGCCCTTCTTGAGTGAATCCCTTGGACTCAACCACCACGATGCCCCGATCACTCTTCGAACTCGAGGCCGTCTTTTCGAGAACTCGGCTTTCTGCGTAAAGGGTGTCTCCGTGAAAGGTCGGGTTGCGATGAATCAGTGACTCCACTTCTAGGTTGGCGATCGCCGCACCCGAGACGTCGGGCACACTCATGCCGAGCACCAAGGAGTACACGAGATTGCCCACGACCACGTTCTTCTTGTGCACGGTCTCGTGCTCGGCGAACCACGCGTCAGAGTGCAAGGGGTGATGGTTCATGGTGATCATGCAAAAGAGATGGTCGTCGAACTCGGTAATGGTCTTGCCGGGCCAGTGCCGGTAGACGTCACCCACCTCAAAGTCTTCGAAGTACCGACCAAATGGGCGCTCGTACGAACTCACTGACCTACGCTGCTTTTCGCACGATCAACTCGGTCTTACTCTTCTTCGGCGACTTCGCGCGCGGGACGAGTGGTAAAGGAGACCAGTCCACCGGGCAGCGTTTCGCCGTCAATCACCATCCGCCAGGTGTAGCGCGAGGCGTCGACCAAGGGAATCGGGCCAAAGTTGACGGCAATCGGTACGTCCACCGGCGTGCCCACTGGCACGTCGTTGGGCGCCGTGGCGGAGAAGTCCCCGCGCACTTCAATGATCTGGGGCCCTTCCGGGGTCTCAAAGCGCACTGGTTGACCGTCGGCGTCTTCCAAGAAGAGTTCCCAGTGGTGAGAGGTATTGAACTCATGAGAGTCGACACCGACCTTGATCGCGACCGCCGAGGGCGTCGGCTCGGGACCAGTGATGGACCACCCGCCGCCGAGCACGTAGAGCTTGCCGTCGGCCACTTGGGCCGAGTCAGCCAAGAGCATGGTGATGTTCACCTCGCCAGCCTACGTCGGCGCCCCGTCGTAGAGAACCAGTACATTTCACCTATGCCCAACGACACGCTCGATCTCGACGTCGCCGCGACGATCATCGACCGGGCTCAGTCGGTGATCGATGGCGCGCTGCGTGCGATTGCGGCGCACGGGGGCGTCGAGAAGAACGAGGGTCTCGCCTACGACCTCGCCCACGCGGCGAGCGCCCTCGCGGCGGCCCGGGCCTGTCTCAGCTACGGCGCCCAAGGCGAAAACGAAGCGCAACTGGTCGCGGCCTTTCTCGCGATGACCCTCGCGGATCTCGCGAACCGGGTACTCGGTCGAGAAGCCCTCTGGGGCGTCGAACCCACGTGGTTCGAGCCGTTTCACTCCTTTGTGGCCACGTATCGAGCGCCATCGTTTCTCGCCGGCCTCGCGGAATCTCCTGGTCCGCGCCACTTGGGCGAGGACTTTGCGATGGTGGGTGAACTGTTTCACCGCTTCGCCGAGGAGCAAGTTCGCCCCCACGCCGAGCACGTCCATCGAACGAACGCCGAGATTCCCGAATCGATCATCGAAGGACTCAGAGATCTGGGTGGCTTTGGACTCTCGATACCCGAGCAGTTCGGTGGATTCTCGAGCGGTGGCGAGTCGGAGTACGTCGGAATGGTCGTGGCGACCGAAGAACTCTCGTGGGGCAGTTTGGGCATCGGTGGTTCACTCATCACCCGTCCCGAGATTTTGACAAGGGCCCTTCTTCACGGCGGCACCAAAGAACAACAAGAACACTGGCTGCCCCGCCTCGCCAACGCCGAGACGCTCTGTGCAATCGCGGTCACGGAGCCGGACTTCGGCTCGAACGTGGCCGGCATCACCACCAGCGCCACCAAGACCGAGGGCGGTTGGTTGATCAACGGCGCGAAAACGTGGTGCACGTTCGCGGCGCGAGCCGAGGTACTGGTCCTGCTCGCTCGAACCAACCCCGATCGCTCGCTCGCTCATCGGGGTCTGTCGCTGTTTCTCGTCGAGAAACCCCGGGGCGACAGCCACGGCTTTCTCTTTCGCCAAGACAGCGCGTCAGAGGGCAGACGAGACGGCGACGGCCGCTTAGAGGGTCGGCCGATCGACACGATTGGTTATCGCGGGATGCACTCGTACGAACTGAGCTTGGAGAACTGGTTCGTGGCGGACGACCATCTCATCGGGGCGGAGGCGGGGCTCGGCAAGGGCTTCTACTTTCAGATGGCCGGCTTTGAGAATGGCCGCATCCAAACCGCGGCGCGCGCGGTCGGTCTGATGCAGGCGGCGTACGACGCGGCGCTGGAGTACGCGCGAACGCGCGTGGTCTTTGGCGAGGCGATCATCAACTACGAACTCACGCGAGTCAAACTGGCCACCATGGCGGCCATCATTCAGTGCGCTCGCCAGTTCTCGCTCGAGGTCGCGCGCCAGATGGGCCGTGGTGGTGGCGCTCTCGAGGCGTCGATGGCCAAGGCCTACGTCTGTCGCGCCGCGGAGTGGGTCACTCGTGAAGCGATGCAGATCCACGGTGGCATGGGCTACGCCGAGGAGTATCCGGTCAGCCGGTACTTCGTGGACGCGCGAGTGCTTTCGATCTTTGAAGGCGCCGACGAGACTCTCTGTCTCAAGGTCATCGCCCGGCGACTGCTCGAGGACGTTCGCTAAGAGTTACGCCTCATCGATCGTGAAGGGCTCGTGCACCGCGCCCAGGGTGATGCCGGCCGAGTGCAGGTTGGGCGCCTCGCCTCGCTCGTGTTGCGCCTTCAAGGCCGCGTGTTCCCAGCGTTCCTCGACGTGGCCGTACTTCCAGTACATCAGGGCGAAGACCCACGTGGCCACGAAGATGCCCACGATGGTAAAGCCCGCCTTGTTGATGTTGAAGGCGGCCGCGTAGTTCCACAGCCCTCCGTGCAGCTTGACCTCCTGGGTCAGGACCTGCATGAGTTCGAGCGTGCCGATGTAAAAGGCCACGAAGACGCTCAGTCCGGTGATCGCGATGTTGTAGTACACCTTGCGTACGGGCTTGGAAAAGGCCCACCCGTAGGCGAAGTTCATGAACGATCCGTCCACCGTGTCGAGCAGGCTCATCCCCGCTGCGAAGAGCAACGGCAGACAGAGAATCGCCCACAACGGCAGCCCCGCCGCCACCGACGTGCCGGCCAGTACCAAAAAGGCGACTTCGGTCGCGGTGTCAAAGCCGAGTCCGAAAAGTATCCCGACTGGGTACATCTTCCACGGCGCGTCCACCGATCGCGCGAGCGGACCGAAGAAGCGCATCATGAAGCCGCGCGAATTCAGGTGCTTTTCGAGTTCCGAGTCGTCGAAGCGGCCCTGGCGCATCTGGAAAAAGAGTCGGACGATGCCCACCAAGATGATGAGGTTCAACGTCGCGATCAAGTAGAGGAAACCACCCGAGACCGAGGTACCGATGAGCGTGCCGTAGTGGTGCAACGGCGAATTGGCGTTCTGGACCTGACTGCCCAGGGCGCGCGCGCCGAGGCCGAGCAACACCGTGATCGCAAAGACCACCGACGAGTGGCCGAGCGAAAAGAAGAAGCCGACCGACATTGGACGCTTGCCTTCGGACATGAACTTTCGCGTGGTGTTGTCGATGGCCGCGATATGGTCCGCGTCAAAGGCGTGGCGCATACCCAAGGTGTAGGCCAGCACCCCGGTGCCCACGCCGAGCAGCTGACCCTTGCCGGCGCCGTAGTGGTGCGACGCCGCGATGATCAGAATCGTCCATCCGGCCACGTGCAGTAGGACAATGAAGCCGAACATGCCGTAGAGCCGGCGCCACTCCGAGGGCGTGAAGGCCGCTCGTAGCCGACTCCTTCTGGTGAGCGAAGAGACGGTCACGGTGGCCATCACCACACCTTAATAGGAGGGATTCCTAGTAACGAGTGATTACGTGGTGGTGCGGGTCATGCCTGATCGAACGCCTCGGGCCACGAAGGAGTTGGCAATTTTGGCCGACGCCTCGTCGAGCATCTCGTCGCCAAACATCACCGCGCCGGTACGTTGGTCATCGGTCGCTATTCGGTAGGCGTCGAGGATGTCGTACGACTTATCGAAGAGCTCTTGGCTGGGTGAGTAGACCTCGTTCAGCACCAACGCCTGTTCGGGGGTCAACGCCCACTTGCCGTCAAAACCGTAGGACGCGGTGATCTTCGCGGCGTAGCGCAGCGCCTCGAGATCGCGCACCTTCAAAAAGGGGCCGTCGATGACGTGCAGGCCGTTGGCTCTGCCGGCCATGAGGATCTTGGAGAAGACGTAGGTGAAGGGATTCGAAGGAGCGTCGTGAATCGAGTCGTCGATCGTCGTCACCGGCATGCCGATCGACGCGGCAAAGTCGGCCGGGCCGAAGACGACGGACTCGAGTCGCGGGGACGCCGCGCAGATTTCCTCGACGTTGATCAGGCCTTCTGCCGTCTCGATCTGGGCTTCGATGCCAATATGACCCTCGGGGAGACCGGCGTTCTTCTCCACTTGGGAGAGCAGCAGGTCCAGTGCCACCACGTCCGAGGCCCGTCGCACCTTGGGCAGCATCACCTCGTCCAGTCGCTCGCCGGCGTTAGCGACCACGTCGATGACGTCGCCGTAGGTCCACGGGGTATCCCAGGCGTTGAGGCGCACGCACAAGACACGCTCGTCCCACGCCAACGTGCGAATGGCGTTCACGACCTTGGCCCGGGCGTTCACTTTCTCCTTGGGCGCCACCGAGTCCTCTAGGTCGAGAAACGAGAAGTCCGCGGTGACCGTGGGAGCTTTGGCGAGGAAACGATCAGAGGATCCCGGCGTCGAGAGACACGAACGACGTGGGAGGTTTTTCGAGCGCTGGGACATGTCGCCGAGCCTATTCCTGAGCCACGCCAGGTCCCGTATTTCATAGTGAGTTTTCCTCCGACGAACCTCGACATGGCCGTCGTCATCAGGAACTTCAGAGGACCGCCCGCCATTTCAGGCGACTTTGAGGAGGCGTAGCAACTAGCCTGGACAAGTGACTGACGTCGAGCACCAAGTGCTTTCGGCGCTACGGCCTCCGAGGGAACTTAAGCCGTTCCGGTGGATTCTTTCCATTTTGGCTGTTGTCGCAGTGTGCTTCAGCGCTGTGGCTGTTTCGCCACGTTCGGCGGGTGCTTCGAATCTGGCGAACGACCGGGCCACTGCCGCGACCCTCCTGAGCCAGATCAATCGGATCAACGCCCAGGTCGACCTGCTGGGCCAAAAGTACGACGAGGCCCAAATCAAGCTCCACAAGTACAACAACGAGATCAAGAACACCAAGGCCACGGTGTTGGCCATCGAGCAGAACGTGGCCAAGGGCAACGTCCAACTGCGCCGGGACGTCATCTTCGCCTACGTCACCAGCGGCGCCACCGAGGGCAATAATCCCCTCTTTTTGAAGAACGCCACCAAACTGGGCGCCACCAACGTCTACACCCAACTCGCCGAAGGCAACATCCACACCACCATCGCGAGCTTGAAGAACGACCGGATCGAACTGACTCAAGAGCGTGGTCTCTTGAACGCCGAGGACGCGAACGCGCGCGCGGTCACCAGGGACGCCGCTAAGTCGTTTCACAAGTCCAAGATCCTGCAGAGTTCGCTCCATCAAACCCTCGCTCAGGTGACGGGCCAGATCGCGCTCTTCGTCGACCAGGCCGAAGCGGCGGCGGCGGCTAAGTCGGCGGGCACCCTCTCCAGCGCCCGACCGATTGCCGGTTTTCCCGCGCCGCCACCGGACTCGAGAGCGAATATCGCCATTCGAGCCGCCCTGAGTTTCATTGGCACGCCCTACGTCTGGGGTGGCGCCAGTCGCTCCGGGGTCGACTGTTCGGGTCTGGTGATGCTGGCCTACGACGCGGCGGGGATCTACTTACCCCACTACTCAGGCGGTCAGTGGGACGACACCACCCGGGTCCCGCTCTATGACATCGAGCCCGGCGACCTCCTCTTTTACGGCTACAACGGGGACGAGCACGTGGCGATGTACGTCGGACACGGTCAAATGATTGAGGCCGAAGAGACCGGGACGCTCGTGCACGTCGTGCCGGTTCGACTCGGCTACGGCTTCGCGGGTGTCGGTCGCCCGCGGGCGTAAGCGTGTCGGGCGTTCCCACTTCGTTTCACCTCGGTCCGCTGATCTTTCACACCTACGGCTTTGGTCTGGCGATCGCGGTCTACACCGCGTACCTCTACGCGCGGCGTCGACTCATTCGCGCGGGCGTGAGCGTCGATCCATTCGCTCGCTTGACGATCTGGCTGCTGTTGAGCGGCCTCGCGGGCGCACGCCTCGCGAACATTGCGACGAACTGGCACTACTACCGAGGACATCCCGGACGCTGGCTCGCGATTTGGCAGGGCGGCCTCGCTAGTTTTGGCGGCATCGCGGCGGCCCTCGTGGTGGGATTAATTCTCCAGCGTCGTTGGTGGCCCGGTACACCTCTTGCTCAGTTCACCGACGCGTTGGTACCGGCCCTCATTGCCGGCTGGGCGCTCGGTCGTGTACTCGGACCGCAGTTCATGGTGAGCGGCGGAGGACATCTCACCCACCAATGGTTCGGTCTGCACTACGCCGGCCAGGCGGGAAAGCGAGTCCCGGTGCCGCTCATCCAAGGGGCCGAGGATGGATTGCTGTGGCTCGCTCTCCTTGGACTTGAGCACTTCCGACGAGGGCGAGCGTTGGGCGTCGTCACGGCAGCGGGGATGATCGTGTGGGGCCTCGTTCGGGCGCTTGACGAACGGCTCTTGCTGGGCCAGGAGTCGCACAGCGGTTCCATTGGCGTTCAGATCGCCGGCGTGGTCTTGGCCGTGGCGGGCGTCGTGACCTTAATTGTTCACTGGCCCGCTCGCACGACGCACGACCGCGACGCGTCCCCCAAAGTGCAAGGTTCCTCGGCGCCGCCGACGTAACCGCGCTGTTTCTTAGGCGAGGGTGTTCCACTCGGGTGTCGTGAGACGTCCCAGTTGGTGAAGAGGGTCGCCGGATGTATACGCCACGACCATTCGCTCGCCGTCGATGAAGGAGAGGTGGTCAAGACCGACCCGACGCCAGGGCTGAAAGAGCTCGCGCGTCGACGACGAATTGGAGTAGATCGGGCGCACGAGAAGTTCTTCGTTCGCGCCCGCAATCACCAGGACGGGTCGGTCCTTCGACGACATTTCGGGTTGTGCGGGATCGTGTCCGTCGAAGGCGACGTCCAACAGGAGTACCACTCCCACCAAAGGATGAGCGGCGTCGAATCGGGCTAACTCCAAGGGCGTCAACTTCACGCGGCGTCGCGCGGGCTCGGCGGGTGCGCCATGGCCCGCCACGGCCTTCGCGCTGAGGTCGGCTCGAGGTGGCGCGCCGCTCTTCGGCTTCGTCGCTCGCGCGGCTCGCATGGTTGAAACCGGCTTTCGACGACGTTTCTCCTCTTCTCGTCGGAACCGGCGTTGTTCTCGCACTTCGGGAGTGACTGCGTGAGGTGGCGCCAAGACCGAGGGCGCGTCCACCTCTGCGAGCGCCGGCAACGCCAACTCCGCACGCCCCTCGAAGAGTTGACGACAAGAGGGCGCGGCCGGGAACGACTCGCCGATGGCGTACGCCAGCACGGCGACCACGTCGTCGAGCGACGAGCCCGACGCGACGAGCTGATCGACGGCGCGCTCGAGTTGTTCGAAAGTAGGACTTTCTACGTGATCGCCGAGATACTCAACGATCTTTTCCAACGGAGCGAGGGCGAGCACTTCGAGCAGGCTCTTCAGCGCGGCCAGCGGGGCCGCGGTGGCGAACGCTCCCACGTCTCGACGCTGTTGGAGTTGTCGAAGGGGCACACCGACGACCGGACTGACCTTCGCGTGGGCTCGTAGATCAAGCGTGTCGACCCCACGTAGCGTGAACGCGGAATCCATTCTCAAAAAGGCGCGACGAACCATCATGTTGTCGCTGTTCGACGCGTCGGTCACCAAGACTTATTTCAGTAAGTGCTTGGCGACGACGACTCGCTGGACCTGGTTGGTACCTTCGTAGATTTGCGTGTTCTGGTAGAACCGTCCGCCTCGACCGCTGAGTGAGTATTTGTCCGGAAATTCGTCCACTGCGTCCACTGAGTCATGGGCAGTTCTTTCGAATTGTAGGGATGAAGTAGGGATGAGATGCTGCAAGTTTACATTGGAGAACCGATTCCGTGGAGCAGGCAGTAACTAATCACTGGCCGCTACGCCCAGAAGGGTAACTTCGAAGATTGGAGTGGGCGCCAACGCGCACAACATTAAGCACCATCGCTGATCGATCGCGGAGGCGACACCAGATTGGAAAGGTGGACGACGCAACAACTTTGTCGGAGTAACAATGCTGATTAAGCCACATTTCAAACGGACTTTCTTGCGCGTCCAAGTCGTTTGCGCACACCACGGGCACCAAGTCAACGCGCCCCCGTCAATGTTCAATTTCATAGCGGTCGTCACACTGAATCTGTCCGGCACTTCAATGTCAATTCGTTCGCAATTGCGGAGCAGTTCTCACACATAATGATCATCTGATCGGATCTGATGATGAAGCAAATGAAAGTCACAAGATGGCGCTGGGAACGATACGTGGGCGCAGAGGCAATCATTATTGCAAGAAAAAGAGTGAATCGAAGTGATGGGATTATAAGTGCCATCACTGCCCTCTCACACGGCATTCACAATTTCACTCGTAATACTTCTAGTTGACCGCGTAAATCGAGTGACTAAGCCAATGCGCAGGTCAAAGTCTCCGGGCAACCCAGACCAATTCAGTTATATCTCATCGATAAAGCAATGACGGAAGCAGTGATTCGTCTAAACGATCGGAAACCATGCGTGACTTAATCGAGGTCGAGGAAATCGATCGTCTCTTTTCCGAGCATTCGGTTGCAATAAGGCGCTACGCACTTCGAAGACTCAACGATCCAAGCAGCTGTGAAGACGTCGTTTCGGAGACATTTTTTGTCGCATGGCGAAGGATCAGTGAGTTACCGGAACGAAATTGTGAGTTGCGCTG